>TARA_R110002020_G_scaffold450138_1_pt1 | contig 141447 bp, 127 predicted proteins | sample TARA_R110002020 | Tara Oceans TARA_R110002020 (sample SAMEA4396489) | marine metagenome | biome: Westerlies Biome; feature: [MES] marine water layer (ENVO:01000295) within the mesopelagic zone...; material: water (ENVO:00002006), including particulate matter (ENVO:01000060)...
GGCATCGAGAAAGTGGGTAGTGCTGGGAATTAAGGCAGCAATAACCGCATTAGCGCTTTTACCGCAATTGCGAGAGCGCCAGCAAAATACTGGATGCTTACGGTCAGAGTCAGACTTTCCTAACGCTATGTCAGCAAGCCCGCTTGGCCTGCTTCTGCTCGATGAGAGGGGCTATGTCATCACGTCCTACCAAATCCGTCACCACATCAGGGATGACTCTACGGTTGATAGTGAAGGCATTAAACGGGCAGCGTCCACAGCGAAAGCGTATGGAGCTGTTTTAACGTTCGACAAAGGTGTGTATGCCAATGGCCTGTCGATAGAGCCTGACGTTGTTGAGAGCGTTAGAGCGGCTTTGGAAGAGGTCGGTGTACGGCTGTTTAACCAAAGTTTTTCGTCTAGAACTGCACAATAAACGTCTGATGAAGCTTGGAGGCGGAGAGTGCTTTCCGCCTCTTTATTAGGTTTTGCTTGAAGCTATTACTAGAATGAACGGCCAAGCCAGTACTGAGGGCGTCGGTGGTCGTGTGCAATAGCGAGAATTTGAATGTCGTCTATGGACCGCCGATAAATTATCGATAAAGGGAAACGGTGTAGAGGGGCCTTTCGGATACCTGGTTTTGCTTCAACTTGCCAAGCGTCAGGGTTGTCGACAATTAAACTAACCAGAGCTGAAAACTCGTTAATGAGCGCTTGCCCAAGTCCCTGAACCTTTGATTCATAATAACCGACAGATTCGAGAAACTCTGATTCCGCAGCAGGATGAAATGTGTAGCTCATTTAATCAGAGCTTGAGCTTTTTTTAATACAACATCGCTTGGAACAGGATCTACTGCGTCTGAATCTAATTGCGCGGCTCGATCTTTAGCAACCGACAACCATTCAGACTTGAGTTCATCAGCCGAAGGGGAGTCGATACTTTCTACAAGCTTTTGAATGAGGTGCGCTCTATCTTCTGCAGATAGGTGCATCGCTTCATTTTCAATTTTTTTTAGTTCCATTGCTCCAACTCCGTAACTTGAGTCTTTAGTAATTTTGGCACGATTTTGAAAGCGATACCACTTTATCGAGCTTCAGTGTAAAACGCTTTAAATAGGACATAGATATAGACTGGGAGTTCCGCGGAACTCCCGTATATGACACTTCATTTACTACTACACCCAAACCATCGAGTCCCATCTCGGTAACGTTTGGTTGCGGCCTTCGCAAAGTAACTAAGACGAAAGAAGGCTTTACCAAACTGATTGAAGTAGTCTGGCGAATTACGGTTGAGTTCGTATATCGCATTTTGGGGAAAGTGAACCAAGCCTCTGATATCGAAAATGTCGCACTCGAGAGCTCTTGCCCAAGACATTTCAATACGAAGTCTCATCGTCTCCGCTGCGGTGTTAAACTTTCCCAGCTTGTGATAAGCGTCTTTGTTCAGGAAGATAGCTACGTGGTAGTGGGGAGGCCGATTAACATCGGGTTGCTCTTTGACCCAACAGTAACGAAGTTCGCAAGGATGTACACGCTTACCTTGTCGCTGTTTATTTTCCTGGTCCCATCGGATTTCATCATTCAACGCCTTGAAGAACTTTGAAATGAGCGCGTCATTGTCACCCCACGGGCAGTTAAACTGTCTTAGGTCGAACCTAATCATCAATGTGCGAGAGTATCGGTTCAGCGAGGCTGTTACGCACTCGTACATCCTATCTAGATAATTTTCAATTAAGTATCCGTGGTTGTGATTTACCTTCAGGCCCTTGTATAGCTCTTCTTGTAGCAGTTTTAGATTGGTGTTTTCGGGTAAGCGTTTCATGCAGTAGTTTCCTTATGATCGATTGATTCATAAGGTCATGCCGCCCTGTAAACTTTTATATTGATTCATTGGTGTAGCTTCCCCTAAAGGGGGCTACTGAATACTAATTACTGCACATGTATATATTACCTTTACCGACATAAGCTTTTTCAAAAGAATCACCGCAAACCAATCTAACTGCTCAGTAACTACCAGCATTCCTCGTCACTTTTTCATGCTCGATTAAAAAGAGTTATATCAAGCTCGAAATTTCGGTAGCGCCTAAAAGTAGGGATATGACCCAAAAGGTAACTTATGAGAAGAGCAGTTTTTAAGGTAGGAAATCTCATTCTATTAAGAATAACCCATCAAAAAATGATGAATTACTACTAAAATAAATGCTAAAATGACAAAAATAAAATATAAATATATAAAATATGACTAAGTCAATTTAAGGTTTGGGATGAATTTTAAGTGGTTAAGTTCTGCATCAAAAGAAGAGATTCGTTGGTTTTTTAATCACTTGGTGATGTGTGGCTTTGTCAAAAATGCAGTCGGAAATGATAGCCAAAAGTCACGAACAGAGAAAGTAAAAGAATATTTTTTACAGCTACATCAAAGAAACCCTATTCAAGCTGAACAAGAGGTTAACTCTCTCTTGTCGTTAAAGAGCCACTTGGGATTAGATGATGCCGATTTTAATTGGCTTGATGAGCAAGATTCATTTCAAAGCATATATATTTGGGGCGCAGCCCGCTCACTCTCAATTACGGATTATGCCGGGTATCTAGTGATTCCTGAGGCGAAAGACAACTTTAACTTTAATGTGAGCTTTAATCCAGCTAACGCGACTGAGTACTTACCTTTCTACAAATACATCGGCAACGTATACCCGAAAGACGAAAGGTTTATGTCTGAGATATTCAAAGACTTTTTCCAACGTTGGCCTTTGCATGCTGATAACAAGCGTTTAATTTTAAGGCAAATAAAGGACAAGTACGAAGAGTTAAAACACTATGGCAATGCCATGGGTTGGCTATCTATGGGTGATCAAGAAGCATTCCGTTGGGCCTGGCTTTATATGCAAGATAGGGAAGTGCCGACTGAGTATTTGCTAGGTAATGAGTTCAACGCCACACTTGACCATCTGGTTACGGCTTTTGACTTATGGAATGCGCATAAGGCTGAAAAGGAACTGTTTTATAGACGAATGAAAACAGCCGATAGCCAAAGAAGGACTAGAATGCGCAGGAAAAACCGCAAGCCTTATCAAGTGTTCTTAACTAAAGAACACAAGGAGAAGCTTGATGAGCTGGCTTGGCACTATGACCGAAAAATTTATGAAGTGGTTGAGGAATTGATAAGTAAAGAGTACCGGCGGACTAAGGAAAACTCTTAACTTAATATTTACTGATTGAATTAATAATTGATTTACATACTTAGGGTTAAAGAATGTCGAATTCAAATACAACTAATATTGATAACAAGGATTACTCTGTTAAAGGGGAGTACGGGGATATTGGCTCCAACCGAAGTGAAAAAGCACTTGAGGAACCTGCTGCTAACAAGGATGATGAGGCTTGTTTACAAGATAAGCATGATTATTTTATAGCTAAGTTGCTCGAGCAACCGCCTGCTAGCTCATCTAACTTGATGAGCCGAACACTTCAGGTTTTAGAGCACATCATGTTGAATGATTCAAACTCGGAAGTGCGTAAGAGCGCGTTAGAGTCCTATTCTGATATGGTGAAAATGGAGCAGGGCGTATTCTTCTCTCAGGAAGTAAACGCTTCAAATCCTACAGCTCAAGAAGCGCATCCACAGGGACCTCACGGAGGAAGTAATTTAAACAGCATGTATAGGACAGGTAACACGCCTCCAGTTGTAAGGCCTGTAGGACCGGTCGGATATCCAAACTTCTATGGCGGTTGACTTAAATTTAACGGAACGCCCGGCACTTGTCTTAATTAATTTCTATTTTTCATAGATAAGTTGGTGGTGCTACATGTGGTGCTATATTTAGTGTGGTTTATACTTTTGTGTAATTATAACAGCTGGTTAGGGTTTTTATTCTAATCCGGCCCCGGGCACCAATTCCGATTAGATTAAATTTCAGTTCCATTTGAATTATCTTAGCGTTTCCCCAGCTAACTTTAACTGGTCTTACAATCATTCCTCTCGCATTTTTTACGAGCCTTGCAGAGCAAGGACGTGCAGCACCGTCAAAACCGTTAGAACTGCCGTCATACCCAGCACAAGACTGGGAGTCGCTCTAAGACATCTGGAGGGTAGCGTTTAGAAGCCGCTTAAGGCTTCTTCCGCCACTCTCCATCGACATTGATGTAAAGGCCTGATTTAGTCAGCTCAATGGCACGCTTTCCGGCTACTAACTCAACATCGGCAACAGCAATGTCGTTCTCGTTAGCAATTCGGGTGTATTCTTTACGGCGAGCCTCGTTAATTTTCTTAACGATTTGCTCAGTAACTTCTGTCGATTCTACTACTCCCAGGTAACCGTCAGCTTTTTCGCCCACCAGGCCTTGTTCCTTCGCTTCACTTAATTGTGCCTTTGCCTGTTGCAAATCTAACTGTTGTGCTTGCGCCAGCGGGCTTGATAAACCAATAAAAGTAACTAATAGCAGCGTCAGTAAATATTTCATAGTTGCATTCCTTTGTCGTTAAAATAAGCCACTGGATTCAGAAATTACATCGTCGAGCGCTTTATCAACTTTGACGTAAATTTGGTGCTCAATTTTAACATTTAGGTTGATAGTAATGGGCTCTTTAGGCGCAGCTACCTGAACCGTTGGGGTACACCCCAAAACGAAAAAAGGTACGCTTACTAGTAAAAACAATTGTCTCATATCATCCCCTGATTAATTGATTTTCTGTTGTACTCGCTTACGAATGGCTTCGTTCAAGCTGTTACTAAGTGTTAGTCCTTTCATCAATGCAGGTAAGTCCTCTTCTAAATTTACGTTAAGTTCTACCGGGCGTCCATTTTCTACCTCAGGGTTTGAGCCCTTTAATTTCACCGCTAAGGTCAATTTACCGTTTTTATCATAGTCGATCACCGTGGACAGCTGCTGATAATAGAAGTTACTAAGAACGCCGGCCAGGGTCTGTAAACTCGGATTATTGCCGGCTACCGACACTAACGCCGATGAATCTACCTGCAAGTGACCACCGGGAGCCAGGGCATTTAAATAACCTCGGTCAACTGTAAACTGGTTAGAGTCCCAGTGCACTGGTATGGTTCCGGAGACATTACCGTCTATTGACACTTTATTACTTGGGTATTGGCGCATAAGCTCGCCCAGAGAAACTTCTTCGAAAACAACGGGCAGTGCAAACTTGTTGGCCATAGAATAGCTTTGGTTAGGAATACTGATACTTCCGCCAAGGCCTTTTATACTGTGGCTGGTTAAGTTAAGCGTGGACTGTTTGGGGTTATCAAAGGGTATTTGAGCCCCAAACTCAGCCGTTACAGGGCCTAGCGTAAATCCCTGTTGCACACTACCGATGTAAAGTTGAGCGTTATTAACATGGAGCTGTTCGTTATTGGCATTAAACTGAAAGTTGAGGCTACTATCAACCGCCGATAAAGTATCCGCAACCCAGTCGCTTTGCTGAATATCGACCTGACCGTTATCGAGCTGCCAGCGATTATCATTCCAGTCGAAGTTTACGTCTGCGTGACCATTAATAGTCGCTTTACTGATAACAACCTGAGGCGCGAAGTGCTTGAGTAGCGCATCGAGTTGTGGTGTTTGCTTCCAGTTAAAGTCGTGAATTTTAACCTTACTTTGTAAGCGGTTGGTTGTAATTTCGCTGTGATGTTGTACACGAATGTGCTCGCCAAGTCTAAGTTCTCCGTTACCGATAAGCTTTTGCTGTCGATATTTAAAGTCACTGTTAAAAGCCGCCTTTATTTGAGGTAGCTGATCAAAACTAAGCGCGTCGGCATGAATATTGAGACCAAGCTCAGCGGTAATGTCGTCAGGCTCTGAATATGGATAAAAGATATGTGAGAAATTGACGACTGCATTAGCATCGTTATTTAAGTGAGAGAACTCAATGTGCGTTGGCTCAACGCTTTGGAGCTTGGCAGCCTCATTTGAAACCTGGCCGGAGAATGCTGCTGTAAGCTTATTAATAATCAATGACTGCTCTGCGACAGGTAACGCTACGTTGCGGAGCTGAAGGTTTAAATGATCGAAATCAACTGAGTTAAATTGCCACTGTTTTTGCTCAACGGACAGCTCTGATGAGAGGTTGAGTGTTTCGTTTTTCTTACCTTTAGCAACGGCTTTGGCACTAACAGGCCAGTGAGTTTTAGTTACTGCCTGCTGAATTTTAAGCAGTGGCAATGCAAGCTGCTCATTGCTACTTAACTGCCAGGTTACTGATTCTAATTGTACCGGCAACTCAGGCACGTTTAAGGACATTAGATTGTTGGTTTCGCCATTCAATTCAAGTGTATAGAAGTTAATAATACCTTTACTCAAATTAAGCTGAAGCTTGCCCGATGCAGCGGTGGTGCTATCAGCCGCGACTATTTCAACGCTATTTTTAACCGACAGCAATAATTCACCGGACAGGGCGGATGTAATGCTCTCAAGGCTTGTGAATTCAGTATTGGGTGAAAAGTTACCTCGCCATTGTGCACTAATTGGAATTTGCCCGGTGCTTAGACTCTCTGCAACGCGGTGAGCTGCTAGTAAGTAGCTCGCGTTGGCGGTGAGCTGGCCTGAGCTATAGTTGTAATTTGCCTGCAAAGTTGCACTGTCGTGTTGAGCGGAGAGATCAAGACTGTCATTTTCTCGGGTCAGTTGCAGAGAGGCTGTAACAGGCTCCCGGCTGTTAACTTTTAGCTGGAGCGGTTCTCGGTTTAATAACTTAAAAGTCGCTGAAATTGGCTCTGGTAATAATGTTCCTTTTACGCGCAGAGATTTGATATCAAAGCGTTCCGGAACTATGGCCGGCAGTTCGGCGGAGAGTATCTGTGTTAGGTTTAGTACGGTTGAGGATTGACTTGCGGAGGACTCTGGTAATGAGTCTATTGTTAACTCCAGTCGCTCAATAACAATGTGATTAATCGATAAGCGTTCAAACTCAATACTCCAGTCGCTGATACCCAGCGATTTGAGTTGTTGATTCAAGTAGGAATAACCCAGTAGCCCTATAGCGAATGCAATGACTAATATTGTAAGCAGTACGCGCCATAGCTTCATTCAGATATCATTCCCTTTGATAAACGCTAAGTTCCAATTGTAGTCTAATCAATATAACCAGCACTTGGGTTCTCTACAAGTCAGACGTTTGTATAAAAATTGACCAATCCATTGAAGGGGTTATACTCTATTGTTATAGAAATAGTTGAGTCACTTATTCATAAGTGCCAATTATCATAAGTTTATATAATTAATTGCGCTGACTTCAGGTCTACCCGTTATTTTCTTTGGCTTCTAGTCAGAAATTGCTAGCAAAGGTTAAAGTTCTGTAAAGGCTCTTTTATAGGGTGAGCGACAAAGATAGTCTGAGAGCTGTCTAATAATTCACCTGTAATGGCTTTGATTAACTTGTGACAGGAGCTGACCGTGAGCACGATAACCAATACAGCAGTCAATGTGACGCCGGATAGCCCAGCGTTTCTGGGAAGTAGTAATCCGCTGGAAAATGATGCTCAGTACAGTTATTTCTTTAATGGCTGTTTTATCTATTCGTACAACCATACGACAGGTCGTTGTGCCTGCCTTACTGAGCTCGATGTTGCTACTACCACAGTTAAGCCTTACGGATTGGTCGATAAGCATTACGTTGTTATCGGTGAGAAGGCATTTCGTTCTGTCACACAAGCTCAAAAAGCCAGAAGTAAAGTGTCTGTCGCAAATGCTTCTAATGATAATAGCCCGGGTAAACATCCGGCACTTCCTACCATCGAGCAATTGTCTCCGATAAAATCGTTAGCTAGGATAGAGGAATGGTTTAGTACGGACTTTGAAGCTAAATGGGAAGCCTACAGAGAAACCCCTGAATTTTACAACCTGATTCAATACTACCTGGCGCTTAGCTGCGACGCTTATAAACAAAAAGCGGACACAGCATTTTTGGATGCAGGAATTGAGTTCTATTTAAGTATGGCCCATTACAGTTGGTTAAACCCATCTGTTCTGCATAATGCGGCCTGTGTTTACTGGTTAGCCGGTGAGCAGGAGAATGCTCTCGATTGCATAGAGTTAGCTCTTAACTTCCGTTATTCAGGTATGGGCAGTTTATTAGCAGATGAAGACCTTCAGGGGCTTAGAAAAACCCGAAGGTTTCGTCAGCTTTCACGGAAGTACGAAGCACTTAAGCCTCGGTTTAATTACGTAACACTTGAGTTATTTGAAGTGTTTGAAAATTTTTCAGTGCAACAACCTGAATCTTTTGTCCGGTTCATGCGCAGTCATCTTTTAACCAATTTCCGGTTTTACGATATATCGGATTTAAGCGCCCGCATTGACGGTAGCGAAGATGAAGATGAGCGTGAGTACTGGCAACGTCTTGCAGCATTCAATAACAGTTATCTTTACAAGTATATGTTGATTGATGAGCCTATGGACCTTTTAACGGAGCAGGGCAAGACTAACTACCAACGTTTTCAACAGTACCGGCATTATCGAGTACTGAACCCTATTGTATTTGCCCGAATTTCAGAGCAGCTCTTTCATCATGCTCATTACTGGGCCAGCAGGCATCAGGGTGTCTTTAATGAAAGAGACCAAGCATTACTGTCGCAGAGCTTTCAGCTATTTGAAGAGTTTAGTGTTGCGACGGAAAGCCTGTGTTTTGAAAAAAGAAATGAGCTTATGGAGAAGGCTAAGAGCTATGATATCCACCACTATATGCAGAACTTAAAGCGCTTTTAATTATTCTGCCTGACGAATGGTCAGGTTAACTCTGCAGCGCCCTGTAACGGGGTGAATGCCGTCTTTAAGCTGCTGTACCCCATGATACCGGAGTCTGTCACTCCCACCCCAAACTAAAGCATCCGTGTGTTGAAGCTGAAACTTCTGGTATTTTTCCGAACGCTTAAAACCACCCCATAAAAAGTTAACCGGTAAGCCAAAGGAAAAAGAAACGATAGGCTTTGTAAAGTCCGCCTCATCTTTATCCTGATGCAGGCCCATTTTTGTGCCGGGTAAATAAACATTAATAAGGCAGGAGTCTGGTTTGAAATTTTCAAACCCCGCAAGTGTTGCCGCTTCTATTGCTTTAGTTTTAATGAGAGAGGGCATTTGGGGCCAGGGTGCTTTGGTGACTGGGTCAATCTTTTGGTACCGATAGCCCCGACTATCGCTCAGCCAGCCATACTCGCCGCAATTACTGCTTTTAACCGACATTTTATGCCCGGCGGGCGTTTGTAAGTGACGTAAGGGAGCGCTCTTTAAGACACCGCGAACGTCAGTTAGCAAGGCATCGTCGCTTTTAGCTAAAAACTGATGAAACAGCGTTGCCTGTTCACTAATATTTGAACGCAGTGGTTCAGAACCCAGGTTGCCGAATAAATCTAGAGAGGTCATGTTATGTCTTTGCTAAAGATAAGCTCATTAGAATGCGATCTTCACCAGGCCCTAAGTAATCTTTAATAGAATCAGTCGCCTGAAAGCCAAACCCTTCATATAAACAAACGGCGGATTTATTTTCCGGGGAAACGCTCAATTCAAGGCGTTTATAATGAAGTGACTGGGCAAGCAAAATAGACTGCTGCAGTAATTCCTTACCCAATCCCTGTCCCTGAAAGCTTTTTCCAATAAGCAAGGACATAAGTGCTAAAGCGTTGTCAGCCAGAGGGACCATAAGGCTGTAGCCAGCCACTTTGTCATCAACTTTAAGTGATAAAAATGTGTCGCGCCACTGTTGCAAAGCCTGATAAAAAAATAGAGGAGGGTAGGCCTGGTTTGAGTAGAGCTGCTTTTCCAGAAACGCCATTCTGGCAATGTCATCATAAACCGTTTTGGCGATGGAGAACTCATTCTCATTGTGATCAGTTGCTGCTAGCGAACCGACACACAAACGACAGTCTTCCTCGATGGGGGCTGAGGCTTCGACATAACGTAGTTTATGAGATGCTCGTTCACGGTTACTGGAAACCTGGTATATACGTTCTCTGGAAGCTTTTTCCTCAGTCATGGCGCTTTACCCGGCGTTTGCCGTTAATCATAGGGCGGATAAGCTCTATTTTACCCAAATAAGCGGTAATAAATACGGCAATAATGTGAATAATTACGAGCGCAAAAATGATGTTGGCGGATATACCGTGCAATGAGGTTAAAAAGCTGTCTCCATATAGTGCATCCACTTCTTCACGAAGAAAGCCAGTAACAGCCTGAACTAAAAACAAAGCTAGTATAGAAAACACCATAAGGCCACCGAGTGGATTGTGACCCTGAGTCTGCTTCACCTCTCTCTCTTTCAGTTCATTAAGATGTTTTTTTATACCAGAAAATGAAGGGAGAAAACTTTTAAAGCGCGCATTAGGAGGCCCAATAAAGCCCCAGACAACACGACTCATAACCAAAGCTGCGGCAGTATAACCTACTGCCTGATGGATGCTGCTGCCATGTTCGAGGAAAAAATAGTTCAGACAAAAGCACAGTACCAATAACCAATGAAAGGTTCTTATAAACTTATCCCAAATGATCATTGGCACTGCCTTTACCGTTATTATTCAGTTTCTTGCTTAACAATACTGCCATCTACAGGATTAAAGTAAATTTCAACTTTCTGCTTATTCTGGTTAAATCCGTAGATTTCATAACAATTCCCGTCGGTTACTTTAAACTCGTTTATTTCATAACCTTGCTCTTTCAAAGAGCTCTGAAATTGCTCCTGATCCAACCAGTTTTCTTTAGGCTCCATAGTGCACTGCGTCATTCCTGATTCAGGACTGCCGCAAGCTGAAACAAAGAGTCCAGTAGCCGCAATAGCTGATAATTTAAGAAGTTGTCTTCTCATTTGACCTCCAGTTGAATAGAACTTAAGACTAAATGTAGCAACTTCAGACAGATAACGCTAATTCATCCGGAGGTTAAAATGGTAGGGCCCAACTTAACCAAAAGAAATCGAGTCCGTCGTTAGGCCGTTTGATATCAGCGTTTGAATAGTGGGTATACCCCAAGGCGATACGAGCAGTAGAGCTGCGGTTGTATTGCCAGGAGAGTGATATTCTGTCCTCAAATTGAAATTGGGTTGATAAGCGGCGATTACTTATTTGTGTTTTGTCGAAATAACTACCACCTATACCAGCCTCTAAAAATAACGCTCGCTGAGCTCCTGCTATGTGCCAGGAAAGAATCGGGCTGATAGTAAAAGCCGTTATATTATCTTCTGTATTGTTTGAGTCCTGCCAGTGGTTTAAAGCCGCCTCGACATGAAGTTTTGGTGAGCCAATCCATGTCGGCAATTCGACCGGTAAGTTTGTTACCCTGTAACCAGCCCTGACGCCCCTTAGCTGATCCGCAGAATAAGCTCCGGTAAAATGAATTTCGTCAGCAAACGATGGGAAATTTAAGATTATCAGTACAACCAGTGATGCTATACGCCACATATCACTCTCCAATAATAAAAAAGAGTAATATTTTACATACAAACATGAATGTATGTAAATAAGGGCGTCACCGTTAATTTATGAAATGATTAGCTGCAACCATTTTATAAAAGCAACAAGGGCAACAGGCTGTCGTTGTCGTTTACGGTAGTAAACACTTAATGGGTACTGACAGGGGCGGGCGAAATCATTATACACTTTTAAGTTAGACAGACCGGGCGTGATAAGGCTGCTGTCGATAAGTGCAACGGCCTGCTCTGCTGCCGATAAGTCCAGGGACATTTGTACGTCGTTACAGTGGATCATGCGTGTAGAGCCTAGTTGCTGGCTATAAGCTTTCAACATAGCTTGATGATCCGGGTTATCCGGGTTGATTAACCAGGGTAAATGAAACGGGCTTTCATTCGTCTGAATAGCTGAAACTGGTACCAGCTGGTTTTTCTGTAATGCAACAGACTGAATGTTTTTGTCCATTGTCTTTCCATACCCAATGGCGAGATCCCAGCTTTGATGCTGTATTGCTGACGCCATCTCCGCGGCACTTTCATTAACAAAGTGCTCATTACAACGACTAAAACTCAGTTGTATGTGAGGATACAACGAATGAAAGTCTGTAAGCTTTCCGGCCAGCCAGAAACGCAGTCGCTCGGAACTGATTGCGACAGTTAGCTGTGTTGTTGTATTGTCACTAAGGTTCCGGGTGCGCTCTATGGTTCGTTCCAGTTGTTCAAATATTTGCTCAATTTGTGGTGCAAGCTCAAGACCGACCGGAGTCAGTGAATGAACTCGGTTGTCGCGTTGAAATAAGCGAACTTCAAGTTGCTCTTCGAGAGTTTGTATTTGCCGTGTCACCGCGGACTGAGTGACGCCAAGCTCCTGGGAGGCTTGCTTAAAAGAGCCGCTTCTGGCTGCGACATCAAACACTCTCAGTGCATTTAATGAGGGGAGTTTCGTGTTTTTCATATTGATTAATAGTAATCTGTAATTAATAAAAAGTAACTTTGATTCTGGCAGTTAAAGTGTAAATACGCAATAAGGAGTTTGTGTTGTCTTACTGGAGTGAGTTTTTAACCATTGCCTTGATTCATCTGTTCGCGGTTGCAAGCCCTGGCCCTGATTTTGCGGTCGTATCACGTTATAGCTTAAGTTTTGGGCGTAAGGCAGGTTACTGGGTGAGTCTTGGAATAGCCGCAGGAATTGTCATTCATGTGACTTATTCACTTGTTGGCGTTGCGCTCATCATTCACCAGACAGACTGGTTATATCAAACCCTGCTTTGTGCAGGTGCATTGTACTTAGGTTTTATCGGAACTCAGGCAATTAAAGCCAAGCCAAGAAAAGACATGTCGGACAGCGAGCTTGCCTCTACTCAACCACGTAAGCGTAAAGCCTTTATCGTTGGTTTTATTACCAATGGTCTCAATGTGAAGGCAACAATTTTCTTCTTAACCCTATTTACTACTATTATTGCGCCGGAAACACCTTTTAGTATCCAATTTGGGTACGGCGTGTACCTTATCGTTGCAACTGGGCTGTGGTTTTTGTTTTTAACCTGGCTACTTACTCAGCCCCGTATTTTTAAAACACTCTGGCACTACAGCCACTGGGTAGATCGCACCATGGGCGCTGCATTAATTTTGCTTTCACTGAAGTTATTGTGGGAATGGGCCAACCTGATTGAGCTTATCGGATAAGGCGTTTCAGGTTATACTGGTTGCAGTTCTTAAAGAAGAGATGAGAAAAGCTCACTATGCAGTTATTTGTGAATGATTTGACCGTTATTGATTGCTCTTACTTATGCCCTGAGAGGGGAATAGTTGGTGAGAGCTGGATTGTTGATATCGTGCTGGATGGCGCGTTAAATGAGCAATCTATGGTGCTGGATTTTGGTCGTGTGAAAAAGCAAGTTAAAGCCATTATCGATAATTCGGTTGATCATAAGTTGGTTGTGCCGGCGGAACACCCATACACAAAAGTCACGCATAACTCCGACGACAGTGCTAACTGGGTTGACTTTGTGCGCCCGGAACAGCGCTCTATCCATTTGTTCTGTCCTGCGGATGCCTTTGCTTTTATCGATGCGGAAGTTGTCTCCATTGAAACGGTTACTGACTACCTTAAAGCCGTCATTAAAAGAGAGTTGCCGGTCAACGTTGAAGGGCTTAGCTTGTTTTTACGGCCTGAGAATATTGATGGTTTTTATTACCACTACACTCATGGTCTGAAAAAGCACGATGGAAATTGCCAACGTATAGCCCATGGCCATCGCTCAAAAATCCAGATTAAGCTGGATAACATACGACAGCCGGTACTTGAAAAAGAGTGGTCAGATAAATGGCAGGATATTTATTTAGGTACAACGGAAGATGTCTGCACTCGCAGCAATCTTCAATTATCTGACGCTGCCAGTGATTTGAGCTCTGATTCCAGCCACACCTTTTATAGCTATACTGCTGATCAGGGCCTGTTTGAACTTGCGGTTCCTAATGCAGAAAACTTCGTTATTGATACCGACTCAACCGTTGAATGTATCGCGGATTATTTAGTTGAAGAAATAAAATCACAAAACCCCGATAAAAAAGTCGAAGTTCGTGCGTTTGAAGGGGTTGGGAAGGGAGCCATTGCCTATGCGTAGAACAATTATCGCTTTTATTTTGTCGCTTTGCTCAATAAACGCTGCATTGGCGGACGAACCTATTGAACTGGAGATAAAAGGGCCATTGACTCAGGGAGCGCTTATTTTGGCTAAATCTGAGCCCGGCGTTACTGCCACTTTGAATGGCGAACCTCTGCAAGTTACCGAGCAGGGTTATATTGTTTTTGGTTTCGCACGAAAAGCTCCGCTGGAAAACACCTTAATAGTTAAGAAAGGTGACAGCACAATAACCAAAGAGCTCACGTTAACGCCTCGTGAATATAAAATTGACCGTGTCGACGGAGTGCCTCAAAAGACGGTAACACCAGATCCCGCACAGGTTAAAAGGGCAAGAAAAGAAGCAGAGAAAGTTTGGGTAGCGCGGCAAAAAGAAACGCAGAGGACGGATTTTCTAACCTCAGTCGTTAAACCTGCAAAGGGGCGTATTAGTGGTGTTTACGGAAGTCAGAGAGTTTTTAACGGAGAACCTCGTAACCCGCATTATGGTGAAGATATCGCAGGGCCGACGGGTACTCCGGTAAAAGCCCCTTGGCCAGGTGAGGTGGTGTTAGCTGAACCCGACTTATTCTATTCGGGCGGAACAATTATTATTGAGCATGGCTATAAAGTCACGACCACATACTTGCACTTGAGCGAACTTAACGTGGACGTTGGCGACAAGGTTAAGCAGGGCGAGTTAATTGGTGCTATTGGTGCTACCGGTCGTGCAACCGGGCCTCATCTTGACTGGCGGGTTAACTGGGGAAATGAACGACTCGATCCAGCGTTACTTCCCCAGCTTTATCAGGACTAACCGGAAGGCGTTAGCCAACCTTTCAACTTATCTGGTTGTTTCACGCTTAACAGGTAACTGCTTTTCGCGGGCTCCAGCCAGGTAAGCTCCAGGGTCATCAATTCATCTCTTCGGAATGCATGAACCGTTACTGTATCCCCGGGAACGTAGCGTTCAAGAATGGTTTTTATGGACTGCTCATTTACCTGCAAGTGATCAACCGCAATAATTCGGTCTCCGGCTGACAACCCTGCATGATAGGCGCTTTCGTCGTGGTAAACATTGATGATCTCCAGCCCTTGTGCAGATGCTTTATATTTTGCGCCGAAGTTTACTCTGGCTGGCTGATCGGCTGCTTTGCCTCCACTGTTGTTGTCATCTACTGGTACTTGCCGTTGAACGTCGATACCGAAGTTTTGCAGCAACTCGATAAGTGGTATGGAGTCCTTGTTGTATAGCGCGTCTTTTAAGAAGTCGGAAACATCAATGCCAGGATAATGATTTAGCCAACTCAGAACGGTATCATCGGCTGTGCCAATTGAGGTTTTACCGAATTCGTGCCACAGGTCTTTCATGACGTTGCCCAGAGTTAACTTATGCTCAGATTGCAGGCGTAACATTAAATCCAGACTTAAAGCAATTAATGCACCTTTAGCGTAATAACTGACAATGCTGTTAGGCGCATTTTCGTTCTGTTGATAAAACTTAGTCCACGCCAGAAAACTCGACTCGGTAACACTTTGTTGATACTGACCCGCGCCTCGTTCAACTCTTGAGAGCGTATCACCAAGCACTTTTAAATAGCGCTTTTCATCAATGATACCGCTGGCATGAAGCAGATAGTCATCAAAATACGACGTCATTCCTTCGTAGAACCAGAGCTGCTCGGTATAGGACTCTTTGTCCAGTTGATACGGCAGAAACGCTCGTGGCTTTAGGGTTTTAATGTTCCAACTATGAAAATACTCGTGGCAACAAAGGCTCAGAAAAGTTTGATAGTTGTCATTCATTTCATATTGATGAGCACTGATAAGATCTTTACGGCTGCATAGTAGGGCAGTTGAGTTTCTATGCTCGAGTCCACCGAAGCCGTTACCGACAACCATGGTCAAAAATGTATAAGACTGGAAGGGGGCTTCGTCGAACATTTGCAATTGGGTTTCACAAATACGAGCAAGGTCAGCGGTTATTCTTGAGGTATCCGCAAAGTGCCGGCCACTTAAAACAAAGGAATGTTTTATCCCATGAGCGATAAATTCCTCAATGGTCAAGTCACCGATTAAAAACGGATAATCAATTAAAGCGTCGTAGTTTTCCGCCTGAAATGTACCCCATGAGTGTGTTTGTCCATTTTTCCTCGGCATACCGGTTGCCACTTTCCACTGAGGAGCTTCAGGTGGCGCGTGAAGATGCAGTTCGCAGGGAAGATCGGTCTGTCCTTCAACTGCCAGACATAAACTTGTGTTGTTAAAGAACCCCTGGAACTGATCAAGGTATGCGGAGCGAACAGACAAGTCCCAGGCGTAGACTTGATAATGGACGGTAATGGGATGGTTTGATTTGTCGAGACGCCAACGATTCTTTGCTATTTGCTCAATCGTTAACTCTTGTCCGTTACTTTCAGCATGTAGCCATATGATGTGCTTACTAAAGTCTCGTATTAAGTAACTGCCCGGGATCCAGTTCGGTAACCAAAGTTCTTGTTCGTCAACCGCTCGTTCAATAGTGAGCGAAACATTAAATAAATGCCCGTGTAAATCGATGGGGGTTATATCGTAAGCGACCAAGGGACTCTCCTTTGCTTGACACAGCCAGACAACTAGCGATCATAGTAACATATCGATTCATCTCAAAGAGACCCCTATGACAAGCAAAATTTCGGAGCTCGTAACCGGTCAAAGAATAGAAGTTCAATTAGCCAGCTCAAATGTCCCGGCTCGTTTTTTCTCAGAGTTTATAGGTGCAGTTAATGACCGCTGGGTCATTATTAATATGCCGGACGTACGCAAATACAAGGATGTTCGAGATTTTTTGCAAGAGAAAACGCCAGTTATTGTTCGTTTTGTACTCGAAAATGAAAATGGGGAGATCTGTGCTTTTCGTAGCGAGGTAAGTTACGTCATCTCACATCCAACAAAAATGCTTTTCATTTTGTGGCCTAACCAGATAGAGCACAGAGTCATTAGAAAAGGGCGTCGGTTTGACGCTTTTTTGCCTGCCGAAGTAGCCGGAAAGTCGGTGAGCGGAGACGACGTGTCTTTTAAAGGCCACGTGTTGGATGTTTCAGAAAGTGGCTGTCGGTTAAAGCATGAAAAACCGGACGGTAAGCTGGAAGAACTATGGGAAAATGGCAGTAAAATTGTTCTGAATATAGAGCAAAAAAGAAATGGTGATCTCACCCTTAATGCAATAGTCCGACAAGTAAAAGTGCTTGAGGGTCAGGTTGAATTAGGTGTGCAGTTTATGGGGAATCAAAAAGAACAGGTTAACTCACTTTTCTCCGGTAGCTTAGTTGATATTGATGAGTTATCGAGATTAGAGTCTTCAGCGCGATGAAAAAACCGATAAAAACACAATGGCAGTTACTGATGGACAATCGTAACCGCTTTTTCTGGTTGCTGCAGGCTGGTGGCTGGATAGGCTACGCATTAGTGAATTATATTGGTTCACTAATGCATGAAATGCGAGACATATACACCTTGATCATTATTCTTGGTGCCTATGCTGGTTTTTTGATGACAATCCCTCTGCGGTATTTGTATCGCAGAATATGGGAGCTGCCGCCACCTTTGATGGTTCTTATCGCAATTGGTGTCTCATACATTACAGCGGTAGCCTGGGCCATTGTTGATAACGCAACCTATTGGGAAATTTACAAATTTGGCTTTCGGCCGGACAGTCCTTTTTTCTATTTAAAAAACAGTTTGGCTAAGTTCTACATTGTTCTTAGCTGGAGTGGATTGTACTTTGGCATTAAGTACTATCAGATGCTGCAAGAAGAAAAGCAAAAAGCGTTGCTTGCCTCGTCTATGGCGCATCAGGCACAGTTAAAAATGCTGAGGTATCAGTTAAACCCACACTTCTTGTTCAATACCTTAAATGCGATATCGACACTGATTCTGCTAAAAGACAATGAAAAAGCCAATTTAATGGTGAATAAACTTAGCCGTTTCTTACGTTTTTCATTAGATAATGAGCCGATTAAAAAAGTCACGCTAGAAAAAGAAGTTGATGCGCTGTTGCTGTACCTGGATATCGAGAAAGTGCGTTTTGACGAGCAGCTTGAAATTGATATTCATTTGTCCGATGAGACAAAACACGCGTTGGTTCCAAGTTTGATTTGCCAGCCTTTGATTGAAAACTCAATAAAGTACGCTATTTCTAACGTTGAGGGTGTTGGGCGAATAAGAGTGCGCTCGTGGGCTGATAATGGCAATTTGATACTCGAAGTTTGTGACAACGGTCCCGAAATACAAACAGACCCTGAAAAGCTTTTCCGTAAAGATGGTGTGGGACTCAATAACACTCGTCAAAGATTAAAATCTTTATACGGCAAGCATTATAAGTTTGAGATGCTCAAGGGTGAAGAAAGTGGTCTTTGTGTTCGCATTACTATTCCGATCGAAACGGTGGAGAATCAATAATGAATCGATTGAAAACCTTGGTTGTTGACGATGAGTCACTTGCCAGAAAAGGTTTGGCTATTCGTTTAAAAGAATTTGAGCAACTGGAGCTGATGCCCGAGTGTAAAACCAGTCGAGAGGCTGTGGAAATTATTGTAAAAGAAAAGCCCGATTTGATTTTTCTTGATATTCAAATGCCTGGCCTTAATGGATTTGAAGTGTTGAAAGCGGTTAAGGAGCAAGGGCAGGACTTGCCTATTGTGGTTTTTGTAACCGCTTATGATGAATATGCGATAAAGGCATTTGAAGTCAGGGCACTGGATTACTTGTTAAAGCCCGTGGATGATGCTCGCTTAGCGGAATGCGTTAAACGTGTGATAAGTGAGCATCAAAATGTCAATGACGAACAGCAGAGTAAATTAATCAGCCTTGTAGCTGAGGTGACCGGGCAGGACGCTGACACCTTGCTGGAAAGGTTGTCAGCAGGAGAGAACATTACTGCTGATGAATATCCGGATTACATTGCAATAAAAGATAGTGGCGAAATTACTCGGGTGGCGGTTAAAGATATCAAGTGGGTTGATGCCGCAGGTGACTACATGTGCATACATGCCGGAGACGAGACCCACATACTGCGTCGTACCATGAAAGAGCTGGAACAGGACTTAAACCCTAAGTTATTTCAACGGGTTCACCGCTCAGCTATCGTCAATATAAAACAGGTGGAGAAGTTGTGTAACCAGCAAAATGGTGAGTATCATTTACAATTAAAAAATGGTCAAAAACTGAAAGTCAGCCGTAGTTATAAAGACCGTATTAAACAACTTATTCTGAGCTGAACATGTATCGACTGACAGGCTTGCTTACCGTTCTTATTTTTATTGCTGGTTGTACAGCTAATATAGGCTATCAGTTTGCTGATACTCTGGTGGAGTGGAAGGTAAAGGACTACGTTGACTTGAACGGTGAACAACAAGAGCTGCTATCAGAAAAAGTCGATGAACTTCATCAGTGGCATGCTCAGACACAGCTTCCTTTGTACCGCAAGGAACTAAAAGCATTGCGCGATAAGGTTGAGGAAAAGTCGTTAACACAAAACGATATTGGTGATTTTGAAGATACTTTATGGGCTTTTTGGGAAAACGTACTCATAAAAATTGAGTCCGAAGCCGACTTACTCGCAACACTTTCTGTAAAACAGCGCCAGCAACTGGTAAGCCGACTAGAGGAAGCTCAGGAAGAACGCTATCAGCGTTTGAAAGAAGATAAAGAACAGAGTGATATACTACGACGTCTTGATCGCATTTCCGACGTTGAGGAAGATTTAGAGGATATCCTCGGCGACTTAACAACAGAGCAAGATAAGTTATTGCGTAGTTGGGTAAGTGATTCACCCCAGCTACGGGAGCCTTGGTTAAGTTACCGTGCAAGCTGGATAACCGAATTTGAAAAAGCGCTACTGAAACAGCCTGTTGATGAAGAAAAGATGTCGTCTTTAATCCTTGATCCTAAACAACTCAGAAGTGAGTCTTTTCAACAGAAATCAGAAGAAAGCAGTGAACTGCGAAATAAATTTCTTTGGGATATGTATCAAAGTCTGACTCAGGAACAGCGTAAGAATGTGATTAAAAAGGCCGATGAATATATCGACCTTCTCGATTCGTTAATTAAAGATTTTAGTAACTAGCGCACTTCAATAATTTTACAGGTGTTACTTGAGCCTACGGTTTCCATAACGTCACCATGAGTGAGTATGACTAAATCACCCGCTTTAATGTGACCACTCTTTTTAACCACTTCGATAGCTTCAGTGATTGGGTTTTCTACACTGGTGGAATCAAAGTTTATAGGATAGACACCACGATAAAGCGCTGACTTATCGCGGCTGTGAGAATGGCGCGATAACGAGAATATTGGCAGGTGCGAGGTAATACGAGACATTAACTTGGCAGTAAAGCCCGATTCTGTCAGAGCAATAATAGCGGTCACACCATTGAGATGTGTGGCAGCGTACATTGCAGACATTGCAGTAGCCTCGGTAATACTGGAAAACATTTCTTCCAGGTCCTGATGGCGCAGTTGAGCTGAAGGGTGAGTTTCAGCGCCAAGACAAATATCCGCCATTGCTTTAACTGTCGCTATCGGGTGTTTTCCTGCAGCGGTTTCAGCTGACAACATAACGGCATCTGTGCCATCTAATACAGCGTTGGCAACATCCATTACCTCAGCACGAGTTGGCATAGGGTTTTCAATCATCGACTCCATCATTTGAGTCGCTGTGATAACAACACGATTTAATTGACGAGCACGAGAAATGATCTGTTTTTGCTTGCCAACTAATTGTGCATCGCCAATTTCAACACCTAAGTCACCACGGGCAACCATAACAGCGTCAGAAGCTCTGATGATATCGTCTAAAGCATGCTCGCTGGCGACAGCTTCTGCGCGTTCTATTTTTGCGCACAACACGCCTTGCCCGCCAGCTTCTCGCAGTAGGTGACGTGCCTGATTTATGTCGTCTCCGGAGCGGGGGAAAGAAACTGCGAGGTAATCGACACCAATTTCTGCGGCCAACTTTATATCGGTATAATCTTTTTCAGTTAATGCTGCGGCTGATAAACCACCGCCCTGACGGTTAATCCCTTTATTGTTGGAGAGGAGACCTCCAACGGTTACTTCAGTCATTACCTGACTGCCGTTAATTTCTTCAACTTTTAATTGAATACGGCCGTCGTCAAGTAACAGAATATCGCCGGGGTTAACGTCATTAGGTAAATCTTTATAGTCCAGCCCGACTCTGTTCTGGTCACCACTGTCTTTTTCAAGCTCAGCATCTAAAATGAACTTATCGCCAACGGATAACATAATTTTATTTTGTTGAAAGCGCGCTACGCGAATTTTAGGGCCTTGTAGATCACCTAAAATAGCAACATGCGCTTCTAGTTCGCGGGCTATTTTTCTGACCATTGAAGCTCGGTGTTTGTGATCGTCTGCATTACCGTGAGAGAAGTTAAGGCGAACGACATTGGCGCCAGCTCTGATAAGTTCTCTGAGAGTTTCCTCAGAGTCTGTGGCCGGTCCAAGAGTGGTCACAATTTTGGTACGACGAAGCATGCAAAACCTCAGCAAAAATTAGCCATGAATGTTAGCTTAAGTTTAGCATACGCAGTATGACAGTAGTACGAAATTTAATTGAAAGATAAAGAGGTTAGTCCTTTATGAGTGAACATAACAGGGAAGATAAAAGCGAGCAGGAGTGGCGTGAATTGCTAGGTGATGAAGCCTATTATGTCTTAAGGGAAAAAGGCACGGAAAGGCCTTTTTCAGGTAAGTATCTAAGTTGTGATAAAGAGGGCATATACCGTTGTGCGGGCTGTGGGCAAAAACTTTTCGACGCGAACCACCAATTCGATGCACACTGCGGTTGGCCAAGCTTCGATAAGGCAATACAAGGTTCAGTTGACTACGTAAAAGATGCAAGCCATGGGATGATAAGGACGGAAATACTCTGCAGTCGCTGTGGTGGTCATCTGGGCCACGTGTTTGATGACGGGCCCACCGAGACCGGACAGCGTTATTGTGTTAACTCGCTAGCTATGCGTCACGAAGACGATGAGTAATAACCGCGAAAGTTTCCTTCTTCGATTTTCTCAACTATGTCTTCGGCTTGTTCGTCCCACTGTTCGTATTGTTCTTCGCTGGCATTAACAATGTTCTTCATACTGTTTTTCTCCAGGTTGTCCTGACCAAGCTGCCAGGCAACCTGAGACCATATATAGGCTTGAGACCCATTACCTTCTTTGAGGTACATGGAGACTAAGGTTGACGGTATTTCAGGGTTAATACGATCACCGGGTTTATATAACCGTAATGCATTGTAGAGAAGCTCGAATGTTTTTTGTGAGTCCTGCTTTGCATAATAGGTGGCCAGGGCCAACTTCAGTTCAGGCGTCTCCATTTGCGGAGTCCCTTCTAAGGACAGCAGTTTTTGTAAAGCCTGGTCGTTTCCCCGGTTTGACCAATGCCAATATAACCAAAGCGGGTGGTCGGAACCGGCCGTTTTATCGGCTAACTTTTTAATGTTTTTTTGCGAGTTGATATAGGCTTCAATACGGTTTGACTGTTTTTGCTTGAGCTTTTTGTGCTCAATAGTTGAAGCTAATTCCATACATTGGGCGTACTCTTGCAGGTCACGCATTAAAAAGTATTGGTTTTCACTGGTATCTTTCTGGTGTCGCTCGTAACGACTGAATATAAGCTGCCTGCGCTCAGAGTTACACCAGTTATCGTCATTTAAGTCACTGCACATTGCGGGGTTGGACTGGCAAATTTCACGTACAGTTGGTTTTCCTTCAACACAACCGACGAGGGCAACGACAGCACTTGTAATGGCGATTCTTTTTAACATAGGCTTCAACATTTAATTAGTGAAATACGATTGTTTCTTAAAATTGGCTTCATGCCAAGCTTTTCAGTACAATATCGCGGTTTTTAAAGCGTAGCATTTTAATTAGCTCACTGACATTAGCATAGAGGACAGGGCTCACTATGAACTCTAACCAGCAAGATCCAACCTTATCAAGTTGGCAGGAACGCCAGGAATTCGCCGAGCAAATGCAACCGTTGCTTGGTAAGTTGTACCGCAACTTCGGTGTCGAAATTTTAGTTTACGGACGTTCATTATTGAATGTATCAACTATCAATATCATTAAGGCACATCGTCTTATTCTTCGTCACGAAGGGCAGAAAGTTCGCTTACGTGAAAGCTTTCCTTTCCTGCAGGCTATGGCAGAACTGAAGCTGTCACCAGCCCGAGTTGATTTGGGTAAACTTGCCTATGGTTATTTGTTTGGTGGCAAAGGCGATAACTTGTCGGTTACTGAGTATGTTCAGCGTGAATTAGCGGACATCATCGACTCGGAAGATAACATTGAGCCGCGCGATGTCGTTCTATATGGTTTTGGCCGTATCGGTCGTTTGCTGGCGCGTTTACTTATTGAGCGTAACGGTGCAAACAATAAAATGCGTTTGCGTGCAATTGTTGTTCGTGGTGGCCGTGACGGAGACTTAGAGAAACGGGCAAGTTTATTACGTCGTGACTCTATCCATGGTCTGTTTAACGGTTCAATCACCGTCGATCACGAAAACCAGAGCATAAAAGCCAACGGCACTAATATTAAAGTTATTTACTCTGATGGACCAGATCAAGTTGACTACACCCAATACGGTATTGATAACGCAATCGTTATCGATAACACAGGTATTTGGAAGGATGAAGCCGGGTTAGGTCTGCACCTTAAGTCAAAAGGTGTGAATAAAGTTCTTCTGACTGCACCATCAAAAGGTGACATTAAGAATATCGTATTCGGTGTTAACGACAATATGATTGAAGACAGCGATAGCATCGTTTCAGCTGCAAGTTGTACAACGAATGCGATTACACCTGTTCTTAAAGCCTTGAATGATGAGTATGGTATTCGTAACGGTCACGTTGAAACGGTGCATTCGTATACAAACGATCAAAACTTGATTGATAACTATCATAAAGCCGACCGTCGCGGTCGCTCTGCGCCATTAAACATGGTTATTACTTCTACAGGTGCTGCTAAGGCCGTTGCAAAAGCACTTCCTGAAATGGAAGGAAAGCTGACAGGAAACGCTATTCGTGTGCCGACACCGAACGTTTCAATGGCTATCATGAATTTGAACTTTGAAAAATCGACTAACCGTGATGAGTTAAATGATTATCTGCGTCAGGTAGCGTTGCATTCAGAGTTGGTTAATCAGATAGACTATACCGCCTCAACTGAAATTGTTTCGTCGGACTTAGTGGGCTCGCGTCATGCCGGCGTTGTCGACTCTCAGGCGACCATCGTAGAGGATGACAGGGCTGTACTGTATGTTTGGTATGACAACGAATTTGGTTACAGTTGTCAGGTTGTACGTGTAGCAGAAGCTATGGCTGGGCTAAAAGTACCTAATTTACCTAAATAATTGAAAAAGCGCCTTTAAGGCGCTTTTTTTCTAGTATTTCTTATTTAACAAAGCAAAGGGTGACGTATGCATATCACTGCAAACTTTGACAGTGGCAATATTCAGGTTATCAGCGCAAATAATGCAGATGATATCCGCCTGGCAATCAGAAAAGATCACCAATCCGACTTTTACCAATGGTTCCATTTTAAGCTGTTTGCCGAAGCCGGCGAAGAGCATGTAATGACAATAGAGAACGCATCTGGGTCAGCTTATCCAGACGGTTGGAAAGGTTATCAGACGTTAGCTTCTTATGATCGTGAAACCTGGTTCCGTGTGCCGACTGAATATAATGGTAAAGAGCTGGTTATTCGTCATACACCGGAACAAGAAAGTGTTTATTACGCTTACTTTATTCCTTATTCGTATGAGCGTCATCAGGATCTTATCCAATCTGCTCAACAGTCTATCGATTGCTACCATGAGCTACTGGGTGAAACCATTGACGGGCGTGAGTTGAACTTGCTGGTGATTGGCGAGCCGGATGAGAGTAAAAATACCATTTGGGTAACGGCTCGTCAGCATCCGGGTGAGTCAATGGCCGAATGGTTTATGGAAGGCTTTATTACTCGCTTATTGGACGACGAAGACGGCGTAGCTCGCAAATTGCTTGATGAAAACGTATTTTATGTCGTGCCGAATATGAACCCGGACGGCAGCGTTCGTGGCCATCTGAGAACCAACGCCGTAGGTACTAACCTGAACCGTGAATGGGCTGAGCCGAGTCTGGAAAAAAGTCCGGAAGTTTTCTACGTGCTAAAACGCATGCAGGAAACGGGCGTTGACATGTTCCTTGATGTTCATGGTGACGAAGACTTACCTTATAACTTCGTAGCAGGTTGTGAAGGCATTCCATCTTACGATGATCGCCATAAAGAGCTGGAAGATACCTTTAAAGCAGCGTTCTTGGCAGCAACACCTGAATTCCAGACGGAATATGGCTACGAACGAGATGAGCCGGGTAAAGCTAACATGACGGTTGCCAATTCGGCAGTTGGCGAGCGCTTCAAGTGTTTGTCTTACACGCTTGAAATGCCGTTTAAAGATAACGCGAATTTACCAGACGAAGATTTCGGTTGGTCTGTCGCCCGTTGTCAGCGTTTAGGGGAAGATGTTTTAACGGCAATGTTGGCAGTCTCACCTAAATTACGTTAAAACTAGAGTTGTATCACAAAATAATAACAACAAAGGGGGTCTTCCTTGGAAGTGCTCAACAATTTTTTGCTTTGGATTGATGGGTTCTTAGGTTCTGCAGCCTATTTCCCATTTATTTTGCTCGGTGTCGGTTTATTTTTCACCTTATATCTTGGCTTTCCTCAAGTGCGCTATTTTCGGCATGCCTGGAGAGTACTAGCGGGCAAGTTTGATAAAAAAGACTCGCAAGGTGATACCAGCCACTTTGAAGCGTTATCTACCGCTTTATCCGGTACCGTCGGTACCGGTAATATCGGCGGCGTCGCACTAGCCATTTTTTTAGGTGGTCCGGCGGCTATTTTCTGGATGTGGATGACAGCATTCCTTGGTATGACCACGAAATTTGTCGAAGTTACTCTGTCGCATAAATATCGTGTTAAAACCGAAGACGGAACGATGGCAGGCGGTCCAATGTATTACATGGATCGTCGTCTGAATATGAAATGGCTGGCTGTAATTTTTGCCATTGCAACAATCATCAGTTCGTTTGGCACCGGGAATATGCCGCAAATTAATAATATCGCCCAGTCGATGGAACAGACCTTTGAGATTGATCCGATCTGGACTGGCGCCATTTTATCGATTTTGCTGGCGATGGTTATTATTGGCGGTATTAAACGAATCGCGGCGGTTACCTCGAAAATCGTACCGATAATGGGGATTCTTTATGTTATCGGTTCTTTGAGCGTTATTTTCTTCAATATCGATAACATTGGTGAGTCGTTTGTTTCTATTTTTCGTGATGCCTTCACTGGTTCAGCTGCGGCTGGCGGGTTCCTTGGTGCAAGCTTTGCTTATGCCTTTAACCGTGGTGTAAACCGTGGTTTATTCTCGAACGAAGCCGGTCAGGGTTCTGCTCCTATTGCACACGCATCGGCAAAAGCGAAAGACCCTGTAGCTGAAGGTTTGGTTTCGATTCTTGAGCCGTTCCTGGATACCATTTTAATTTGTACTTTAACCGGTTTGGTTATTTTATCTTCGGGTGTTTGGACTGAGAAGTTTGAGAACAATTTTGCCCGAAGTGATCTGGATTTTGTTGTCGGTGAATACAACGACGTTGACAGCGAAGACAGACAAGAACTGTATAAGTACTTAAATGGTATTAGCGATACTGAAATAAAACGTTACTCGGGCACTTTACAAGTTGTAGATGGCCAGGCTCAGACGAATGGTGAAATCACGATTTTACACGCGCGTTCTGTTGCTGAAGATGTACGTTTTGTTATCGCAGGAGAAGATGCCTACAACGGTCAGGTTAGAATTGAAAATGGTAATCTGATCAAAGAGGATATTCAGGTTGTTGGTAAGTCATTAGTGCACTCAGCGGCTCTTACCTCACTGGCTTTTGCAAACGGTTACTTTGGTGATTACGGTCAGTATATTATTCCAATTACCTTATTAATGTTTGCATTTTCAACTGCCATTGCCTGGTCTTATTATGGCGACAGGGCGGTTGTCTACCTGGTTGGGCAGAAAGGTGTGATGCCTTATCGCATACTGTATGTGGCAGGCTTCTTCTGGGCGTCTTTTGCCGATACAACGTTGGTTTGGACAGCCTCTGCCGTTGCCATTGTCTTAATGACATTACCCAACTTATTGGGCATGATTTTACTTCACCGCGAAATGAAATCGACCGTTAAGTCGTACTGGAAAGACTTTGGTGATGCCGATAAGAAGAAGTGATTTATGGCAATAAACTGAAGCTAAGCGGCCAACGAAAAGTTGGCCGTTTTACTTTTATTCCCGGGTAACGCTTGAAATTAAGAGCAAAAGCCTTATATTGCAAGGACTGCATAAGAGATAGGTTGTATATGGCGTTAACACAATGTCCTTCGTGTAATAAACGAATTTCAAGCAAAGTAAAAGAATGTCCGCATTGTCAGTTTGTGCTGGCCGGTCAGTCAAAGGAAGATATGGAACGTGAGTGGCTAAGACTTAAACAAGAAAAGTCTGACAAGCTGGTGTCTCGTTCAATGCTCGCCTTACTTATTGCTATCGCTGCTTTTACTTATTTGTTCATGCAACAGCCTATGCCTAACACCTGGCAGTATGGTATCGCTGTTGGGGCGATGGTTGGTGGAGTCGTCTGGTTTTTAATCAACCGTGTGCAACTTCTCTTTTTAAAAAAGAAAAAGCGGTAACCCCTATGCAATTCGACGATTTAATTAAAAGTATGAACCAGGAGGTCTATGAACGCCTGGTACAAGCTGTTGAAACGGGGAAATGGCCTGACGGCAACCGTTTATCTGACGAGCAACGTGAAAACTCCATTCAATTAGTTATGGCTTATCAGGCGCGCTATGCAAGCTCTGATGAGGCCTTTACTATTGGTGCTAATGGAGAGATGGTGACAAAAACAAAACGCGAGCTTAAAGAGCAGTTTAAAGACACTCCCGAAGAATCAATCGCGCGTTTTAAACTCGATGGACAAGAAGGCGGACTATGAGCTCTCAGCTGTATTCAGATTTGTTAGCCCAAAGCAGGGCATTAACAGAGGCCGAGCCCGATTTAATTGCAAACCTCGCGAATATTTCTGCGCTACTTTACGAACATATTGATGACGTTAACTGGCTAGGTTTTTATTTAACCCGCTCAGACGATGAATTAGTGCTTGGTCCTTTTCAGGGGCGAGTTGCCTGTGTCCGGATACCTTTTGGCAAAGGCGTTTGCGGAGTAGCGGCACAGTCACAAGAGTGCCAGCGAGTCGAAGATGTTCATCAGTTTGCCGGACATATTGCGTGCGACTCAGCATCAAACAGTGAAGTGGTGGCTCCTATCGTTGTAAACGGCAAAACGGTTGCGGTACTGGATATCGATAGCCCATCAATTGGCCGTTTTAGCGAAGAAGATGAAAAAGGTATTAAAGCGATTGCTGAATATTGCCAGTCATTAGATTGGTCAGGGTTGCAGCGCTGATATGTTTGTTGAATTCGATATTCATAGCTATTTGGTGACGAAGCAGGACGTTGTTTTTTTCGAAGAGCAGGAAGAAGAAGCCGCTGACCGAATCAACGAAATGCTTCATCACATTAATGCATTACGAGAGGATGACGATACAACAGAGCAGCTTGAAGAAATGGTTCGTCGTACGCTGTACGACTGGATCGAAGAGCCTGCCTTATTAGATTTGTCATTTGATGAAATGGACGACTATGTTCGAAACTTAATGAAAGTTGTCCGCGAACAGGAAGAAGAATGGAATGAGTGAACCTGAAAAGCTGACGAAGAGCAAAGATGTTATTGCCTACTTAACTGAGCAATTTCCTGAGTGTTTTAGTATTAAAGGCGATGCTAAGCCATTAAAAATTGGTATTTTTGAAGACTTAGCGAAACGTCTGGAAAATGATGACAAAGTGAGTAAAACGCGATTAAGAACAGCGTTACGTCATTATACGAACAGTTGGCGTTACCTTCACAGTATTAAAGCTGGTAGTCAGCGCGTGGATCTTGATGGTAAGTCAGTTGAAGCGGTTACTGAAGAGCATCAGCAACACGCTCAGGAGACATTAAAAGAGTCAAAGGCGAAAGTTGCCGAAAAGAATAAGGCTTCTGCTAAGGCTAATGCAAAGAAGGCGCCGGCTAAGAAGAAAACGGAAGGTGCAGGTAAACCTAAGTCTAAGCCCACCAAAAAAGCTAACAAACCTGAAGTTAAATTGGCCGATGTGGAACTCAATAACCTTTCCGTTGGTCAACAGGTACAGGTAAAAGCAGGGAATACCCCAATGTCAGCAACAATTTTGGAACTGGACAAAGATGATGTTCAGGTTCAGTTGCAAAACGGGTTAACCATGAAAGTTAAAGCAGATAAAATTTTTCTGCGCGCGTAGGAGTAGTCGATGAAACACTGGGCTGTAAGAAAATGTGCATTGGCACTGATGTGTGCTGTTCCTGCTGCGGTTGCGATACCGCCAGAACACAAAATCAGTGAGTTACCAGAATTAGAGCAAGAAGCTCAACACGATACAGCCAGTGAGCGTATTACCTCTTATTTTACCCGTTATCACTTCAGTAGTCTGACGCTTGATAATGAGCTGTCTGAAGATATCCACGAACGCTATTTTGAGCTGCTTGATTACAGCAAGATGTTTTTACTCAAAGAAGATATAGAAGCGGCTGCTGAATATCGCCATTTATTCGATGACATGTTGAAGCGTGGTGAGTTGGATGTTGCTTTCGATATCTATCAGCAAAGCCTGGAACGCCGTTTCCAGCGTTATGAGTATGCCTTGTCTTTGCTTGATGAAGAGGAGCCTATGGACTTCTCAGCAAAAGATGACAAGTACTACTACGACCGGGAGGACGCAGAATGGGCGTCGTCTCTGGAAGAGCTCAATGAACTTTGGCAAAGCCGAGTTAAATACGACGCTCTTAACTTGAAGCTTGCAGGTAAAGAATGGCCGGAAATTGTTGAAACCTTAGGCAAGCGTTATAACAGCGCATTAAACCGATTGACGAAATCTAAAAGTGAAGACGTTTTTCAAACCTTGATGAATGCATTTGCTCGCTCGGTTGAGGCGCATACCAGTTATTTATCTCCTTCTAATTCAGAACGTTTTCAGCAGAATATGAACCTTGAACTTGAAGGTATCGGTGCCGTTTTGCAGTCAGAATATGACTACACCGTAATCCGTAGCCTGGTTCCGGGGGGGCCGGCGGACAAAACTGGAGAGCTCTCACCTGAAGATAAGATTATCGCTGTTGGCCAGGGTAAAGGTGAAGATGAAGAAGACTTCGTTGATGTTATTGGCATGCGGTTGGATGACGTGGTGGAACTCATTAAAGGGCCAAAAGGAACCACGGTTCGTTTGCAGGTCTTAAAAGCTAGCCAGGGTGCTGGCGGTACGCCGAGCGAAGTTGAGATTGTCCGTGACAAAGTTAAGCTGGAAGATCGCGCGGCCAAAGCTGAAGTAAAAGCATTTGAAGAAGGCCCTTATAAAGGCCGACGCCTTGGAGTTATTGAAATCCCGGGGTTCTACAATAATTTAACTGCTGATGTTAAAAAGCTAATAGAAGACTTAGAAAGCAAAGATGTCGAAGGCCTTATCGTAGATTTACGTGGTAACGGCGGCGGAGCGTTAACCGAGGCTATTAGCTTAAGTGGTTTATTCATTGATAAGGGGCCCGTTGTACAGGTGAGTGATGGGCGTGGCCGAATTGACGTCAGTGAAGATAAAGACGGAAAGACATATTATGAAGGACCATTGTTCGTTATGGTCGACCGTTACAGTGCATCAGCCTCTGAAATTTTTGCTGCAGCTATGCAAGATTATGAACGGGCACTTATTATTGGTGAAAACACCTTTGGGAAGGGCACTGTACAGCAGCATCGCGGTCTGGCTCGTCGCTTTGACTTTTACGATAATCCGTTAGGAAGCGTACAGTATACGATTGCGAAGTTTTATCGTATTGACGGTGGTAGCACCCAACTGAAAGGTGTTCAGCCTGACGTTGTTTTCCCTTCTTTTGTTGAAGCTTCTGAGTGGGGTGAAAGTAAAGAAGATAATGCTTTACCCTGGGATAAAATTGATAAAGCCACATATAGTACAGTTGGCAACATCAATAGTGCAGAAGTAAAAGAGTTGCAACAACAACTGAATCAACGAATAGAGGATGATCCTGAATTTTCTTATGTGTTTGAGGAAATCGAAAGATTCAGAAAGGAACGTGATAAAACCTGGGTTAGCCTGGTTTTAGCTGAGCGTGAAGAGAAACAAGAAAAGCAGAAAGCAATACAGCTAGAGCGCGTTAATGAACGTTTAAAGCGTGCGGGTAAAAAGCCTGTTGAAGATATCGAAGAAGCGCCGGAAGACTTTGTTGAGGTTGATCCTTACCTTGACCAGGCCGCTCTGGTTGCATTCGATTTTATTGATGATAAGCAACTTGCTTCGAATTAAGAGTGTAATTTTTAGAGTACCGCCTTTACGGCGGTATTTTTTTGTGAACTTGTCATAGACCCTGTTTTTGTGGTCATATAGCGCGTTAATAAACACAAACGATTAATAATAATGACAACAAATAATCAAGCTATCTCGAGCCGGTGGTCAAGCCGGCTAAGTTTTATATTGGCTTCTTCTGCCGCTGCTGTTGGCTTAGGTAACATTTGGAAGTTTCCTTATGTAATGGGCGAAAACGGGGGCGGTGCTTTTGTCCTTGTTTATCTGCTTTGTATTTTGGCTATTGGCATACCCATTATGATGGCTGAGGTCATTATAGGACGGCGTGGGCGCCACTCTCCAGGGTATGCCGCAAAATCAGTTGCGTTAGAATCCGGTAAGCACTCTGCCTGGCAATCGGCCGGATGGCTGGGCATGCTTACCGGCTACTTAGTTTTAAGCTTCTATGCCGTGATCGCAGGCTGGGCATTAGCTTACGTATTCAAAGCAGGACAGGGTGCATTTACCCAGGCTTCAGCTGAAGAGATAGGAAAAACCTTTGAAGGGTTATTAGCATCTCCTGGTGAGCTAATGCTTTGGCACAGCCTGGTGATCATAGCCACAGTTTTGGTTGTTGGTAATGGTGTAAAAAATGGCCTTGAAAGGTCGGTTAGATTATTACTTCCCTGCATGATTGTTCTGTTGGTGGTCATAGCGGTCTACTCCGGCAGTATTGGCGATTTCTCTGCAGCAATAGGCTTTATGTTTGAGCCGGATTTTAGCAAGCTCAGTGTTAATGGTGTCATGATAGCACTCGGTCATTCATTCTTTACTTTAGGTCTGGCCTCTGGCGTTGTCATTATGTATGGCGCCTACCTTCCACGTGAAACTTCAATTGTGCAAACCAGCCTCTGGATTGCTGTCATAGACACTTTTGTAGCATTGCTTGCCGGCCTGGCCATATTTCCGCTGGTTTTTGGTTATGGTTTAACCCCAAGTGAAGGCCCGGGGCTTATTTTCACAACCCTGCCTTTAGCCTTTAGTGAGATGCCGGCGGGTGGTTTTGTCGGAACGGTGTTCTTTATCATGCTGGTTATTGCAGCATTTACATCGGCCATAGCAATGATTGAGTCGTCGGTGGCTTTTGTTGCTGAAAAATTTTCCTTAAGTCGCTGGCCGGCAACAATCGTATCGGCCGGAGTATTGTGGCTTCTTGGGCAATTAACGATTCATTCCTTTGCCGGGTCTGAATGGGCGCAATTAAGCGGGGAATGGTTTGGTAAGCCAATTAATTCACTCTTTGATATCATAGATGTTTTAACATCGAGCTTGTTACTACCACTAGGCGGTTTACTGTTGGCGGTATTAGCGGGTTGGGTGATGCGTTCGGAGTTCACAAAAGATGAACTGGATACCAAAAAAGGCATTTTCGATGTCTGGTTACTTTGTGTTAAATACATTTCTCCAGTCGCCATCATTATTATTTTTTTACAGCTGATTGGCTTTATAAAACTTTAGGTTGAATAATTAATGAGTCATAAAACAAAAGCACCCAGTTTATTACAAGCGCTGATCCCTTTATTTGCGCTAATTGCCATGTTGTCTTCGTCGGTTTATTTGTTTGGCGAAGACTCTTCTTATGGACCGAACCAGATAGCATTGTTAGTTGCTGCAGGCATTGCCGTTATTATCGGTTTCCGAAATGGTTTTAGCTGGCAGCAAATTGAAGAGGGTATTACCGAGGGTATCTCCGTTGCCCTGGGTGCGATGCTTATCATTCTTGCGGTTGGCTCATTGATTGGCACCTGGCTCTTATCGGGTACCGTCCCTACACTCATTTATTTTGGCCTTGAGCTATTAAATCCAAGTTTATTCTATGCAGCTAGCTGTGTTATCTGTGGCGTTGTTGCCCTGTCTATCGGTAGTTCCTGGACTACCGCCGCGACTATTGGTGTGGCTTTAATGGGCGTAGCATCCGGAATGGGGTTAGAGCCTGGTATCGCGGCGGGCGCTATTGTTTCAGGTGCTTATTTTGGCGATAAAATGTCACCATTATCTGATACCACAAACCTGGCCCCTGCCGTTTCGGGTACTGAGCTGTTCGCGCACATCCGTTACATGGGCTACACCGCAGGGCCTGCGTTTGTTATTTCCGTTGTGCTGTTTTTAATTCTTGGCCTTAATGCCGATACCAACGTGAGTTTACAGCGGCTTGAGCTAATGCAAGAGCAGTTGCAGGGCACCTTTAATATCGGTTGGCCGATGCTAGTGCCATTAGCTGTATTGCTTTATTTGGCTGCGACCCGTAAGCCAGCCTTACCTACGGTATTTTTTGGCGCATTACTGGGCGGTGTCTGGGCGCTTATTTTTCAGCCTGAAATGATCAGTTTTATTGCCGGAGAAGAAGGCTGGGTACCTGCTATTAAAGTTGTTTGGTTAGCATTATCAGACGGTGTAGAGGTTAGCACCGGTAGTGCCAATTTAGATTCCCTGCTAAGTGGCGGTGGAATGGTGTCAATGCTGAATACGGTTTGGCTTATCTTAAGTGCTATGACATTCGGCGCTATCATGGAAAAGGTCGGCCTGTTAGAACGCTTTATCCGCGGCATGCTGAAGTCGGCTAAAAGTGTTGGCTCGCTAATTACAGGCACCATTTTTACTTGCTTTGGGGCAAACGTGTTAACGGCTGATCAGTATATGGCCATTGTATTGCCTGGGCGTATGTTTAAAGAAGAATATGAACGCCGTAATCTTGATCCTCGAGTTCTGTCCCGAACACTGGAAGACAGCGGTACGATTACCTCGGCTCTTATCCCATGGAACACCTGTGGTGCTTATATGTTCTCAGTACTTGCGGTGAGCCCGTTTGAATATGGTATTTATGCGTTCTTTAACTATCTGACACCGCTTATTGCCATTGTATTTGCTTACACGGGTTGGACGATATTGTATCTAAACCCTAAAGAAGAGACAGCTAAAGCTTAATCAATACAGAAGGAAGCTATGACACAATTACCAAAGGCTAAATATCGTAAAGATTATCAAGAACCTGAATTCACAATAACGGATGTCGATTTAACGTTTGATCTTCATCCGACGGAAACTCGGGTAAAGAGCGTCTTAAAAGTTGTACGACAAGGCGAACATGAAAAGCCTTTGGTACTTGATGGAGAACAGTTAACTTTGCTGAGTATCAAAGTTGATGGGGAAGAGGTTTCGGAAGACTTATACCAGCATGATGAGCATAGTCTGACCCTCAAAACGCCTCTCAACTCTTTTACTTTAGAAATTGAGAACCGTGTTAATCCGACGGCTAATGAAGCTCTCGAAGGTTTATACCTGGCAGAAAATACGTTCTGCACACAGTGTGAAGCGGAAGGTTTTCGGAGAATAACCTTCTACCTTGACCGCCCGGATGTTTTAGCTAAATTCACCACGACTGTTATTGCCGATAAGAGTGACTTTCCGTACTTGCTATCAAATGGTAACCGGATCAAACATCTTGAGCTTGAAAACGGTAAGCATTTGGCCACCTGGCAAGACCCTTTTCCTAAGCCTTGTTACTTGTTCGCTCTGGTTGCCGGCGACTTTGATATTTTACGTGATGAGTTTACCACCCGGGAAGGGCGAACTGTTGATTTAGAACTCTTTGTCGATAAAGGCAATCTTGATCGCGCTGATCATGCCATGCTGTCGCTTAAAAATGCGATGAAGTGGGATGAAGAGCGTTTTGACCTGGTTTACGATCTTGATATCTACATGGTCGTCGCTGTGGACTTCTTCAATATGGGGGCGATGGAAAACAAAGGTCTGAATGTTTTTAACGCAAAGTATGTATTAGCGAACCCAAAAACCGCAACCGATCAGGATTTTCTCAATGTTGAGTCGGTTATAGGTCACGAGTATTTTCACAACTGGACCGGCAACCGAGTCACTTGTCGTGACTGGTTTCAACTGAGCTTAAAAGAAGGCTTAACGGTGTTTCGTGATCAAGAATTCAGTTCAGATTTAGGCTCTCGCGCAGTTAACCGAATTCAGGATGTTCGGGTTATTCGTAGCCACCAGTTTGCTGAAGATTCAGGTCCAATGGCGCACCCAATTAGACCGGATAAAGTGGTTCAAATGAACAACTTCTACACGGTAACGGTCTATAATAAGGGTGCTGAAGTTATTCGTATGATCCACACTCTGCTTGGCGAAGCAGGTTTCCAAAAAGGCATGAAGCTTTATTTTGAGCGTCATGACGGCAACGCAGTTACCTGCGAAGACTTTGTCAAAGCCATGGAAGATGCTAACGGTAAAGATTTCACCACTTTCCGTAACTGGTACTCGCAGGCTGGCACACCGGTTGTGACCGTTGAGGAAGTTTACGACGAAAACGAAAAACGTCTTACGTTGGTATTAAAACAGTCAACAGCTTCAACTCCCGGCCAAGAGGAAAAGGCCCCGTTCCATATTCCCGTTAAATGGTCCGCCTATAGCGAACAAGGTCAACGTTTGTCATTAAGCGATGATGACGTCTTGCATTTGAAAGATGCCGAGGCAACTTTTGCTTTTGACAATGTTGCAGAGAAACCGATTTTGTCCTTATTTGACAACTTTTCGGCCCCGGTAAAAGTAAAACGGTCGTTAACCGATGGCGAGCTTAGAGTCTTACTTGCTCATAGCGAAGACGATTTCAGCCGCTGGGATGCTGCCCAGTCTCTGTTTACGCGTATTGTGGAAAAGGGCATTGCTACTAAAAGCAGCGCCGAACTGTCCGAACAAACCATTCAGGCGTGCCGGAACTTACTTCAGGCAAATACGGATCCGGCTTTAAAAGCTCTCGCCTTAACTCTGCCAACGGCATCAACTATCGCTGATGGTTATGAAACCATTCCGGTTGAAGCCATTAATGCTCAGTTGAAGTCGCTAAAACTGCAGTTGGCCGAAGCATTAGAGGATGACTTCAAAGAGCTTCTGGATGTTTGTGTCTCTGAAAAAGCTTACCAGTTAAATGGCGAGGACATTGCTAAGCGTCAATTGAAGCAGGTTTGCTTAAGTTACTTAGCTGAACTTGGTGACAAAACTTCTAATCGCTTAAAACAACAATTTAATCAGGCTGATAATTTGACCGACCAGCTTGGCGCTTTACAGGCGGCCGTTTGGGCGAATAACGCAGTTGCGGAACCTTTGTTAAATCAGTTTGAAGAACAGTGGCGTGGTGAAAAGCTGGTTATGGATAAATGGTTCAGCACCCAGGCACTTGCTAACAATGAAAAAACGGTTGAACGAGTTAAAAGTTTAATGACGCATCCCGACTTTTCACTGAAAAATCCTAACCGTATATATTCTTTATTAGCAGCATTTACGCAAAATCAGCCACAATTTCATAGAGATGATGGAGCAGGGTACGAGTTAATTGGCTCAGTCATTCAGCAATTAAATACCAGCAACCCTCAGGTTGCTTCGCGTTTGCTTTCCGCTTTTGTTAGCTGGCGACGTTATGACAGTAGCCGGCAGCAACTTATGCGTAAAGAGCTTGAGACATTACGAGAACTGCCAAACTTGGCGAGTGATTTGTTTGAAAAGATAGAAAGTTGTCTAAGTGAATAATTATCTAAAGGTATAACGCGACGGTGATCATTGAATATGTTTTTAACCTGGGAATGAGCTATCAAGAGTTCTGCGACGTTTATTACAGTAAAGGTTATCAACAAGTCGTTGTTACAACGGTTAACGGCACGCGGGTTGCACTTCCCGCGGGTCGTTTAATTCCTTTTATTGACACCCAGGGAATACACGGACGTTTTCTTTTACAGGTTGACGAGCAACAAAAATTTGTAGGTTTAAAGCGACTGACCTAGAGTCCATTCAGTTAAACTAAATACTTATATTTTTTTCCCCGTCATATCTGGTCTAAACACCTGTTTTTAGCGCGAATAAGCGTTGAAACCCCAGCGTAAATGTTCGACAATAACATCAATCATATATTCTCTGGCCGTGGGCCGCATTTGGGCTTGCCTACGACGTTTCACCAACAACCTCAAGGACTCTGTAATTATGTCGTTGGTCGATAGTCAATCTCCGGTTTTACTGGAAAAAGTCGTTGAATTGATAAATAAGAAAGTTCCTTCCTCTCAGGCGCACTTAGTAGCAGATTTTGCCAAGCGCCTATATCGTAATATTGCCAGTGATGACTTAACTAACCGCCACGACAGCGATATGTATGGTGCGGTTTTAGGCCTGTGGCACAGTTTTAATGAATATAAGTCCGGTGATAAAGCGCTGATTAAAGTTTACAACCCTGAAGTTCCAACCGATGGCTGGGAGTCACCGCATACCATTATTGAAATCATTCAGAGTGACATGCCTTTTATGGTCGACTCTGTGCGGATGGCGTTGGCTAGACTAGGGATCACCTCTCATTTGCTGTTGCATATGCCTTTAAGCCATAAACGCGACAATAAGGGCCAGGTTACAGAGCTGCAAAAGCCGGGCACCCGTAGCAATGACAACTATGTAGATACGGTATTTTTGATTGAAATAGACCGTCAGACAAGCCAGAAAGAAATTAAGACTTTAAAAAGTGAACTGGTTTCTGTCATGGAAGAGATCAGTCTTGCGGTGCAAGATTGGCAGTCGATGCGCAGCCGTCTGCAGGTTGTTTCGGAACAATTGAGTAATGATTATTACCCAGGCTCAAAAAAAGAGAAAAAAGAAATTCAGCGTTTTTTACAGTGGCTGGCAAACGATAATTTCACGTTAACAGGTTATCGCTCGTATGAATTAACCCCGGTAAAAGGGGACTACGAACTTAAACAAGTAAAAGATTCCAGCCTGGGTCTGATGAAAAATTCCGTCAGCGACAAAGGCCGTATGGTTTCAAGTTTACCGGAAGATGCCCGCGAAATTACCCAAAATGATCGTTTGTTGTTGTTAACAAAAACGAACTCTAAATCGCGGGTGCATCGCCCGGCATATTCTGACTATATCGGTGTTAAGCGATTTAATGAGAAAGGCGAAGTGGTAGGTGAGGATCGTTTCATCGGTCTTTATTCAGCAAACTTCTACAATAACAGCGCACGTGATATTCCGCTTGTCAGCGAAAAAATCTCTCGTGTGTTAGAGATGTCAGGCTTTGCTCCACAGTCCCACGCCGCAAAAGCTTTATTGAACATTTTAGAAACGTATCCGCGAGATGAAATCGTTCAGGCTGAAGAAGATGACTTGCTGACTGTTGGCCTGGGCGTCTTACAAATGCAAGAGCGTGACATGACCCGCGCTTTTCTGCGTCGTGATATCTTCGGCCGCTTTATGTCCTGCATGGTTTACGTACCAAAAGAGCGTTATAACACGCTGTTGCGCCAGAGAACTCAAAGCGTTTTAGCCCGTACATTAAAAACTGAATATGACGTGGACTTTACCACTTACTTCTCCGAGTCTTCATTAGCGAGAACACATTACACTGTGCGTTTGAGCCAAGATCATCAGGATGTGAACGTGAAAGAATTAGAACAGAATTTAATTGAAGCGGCCCGCACATGGGAAGATAATTTCGAACGTATTTTGCAGTCGACATTTGGGGAAGCCAATGCAACGCGTTTAAACAAACGTTACGCCACAGCGTTCCCACGAGCTTATAAAGAAGACGTACTTCCCTCAGTTGCTATATCAGACATTAAGCAGCTTGAGTCGCTAAATGACGAACATAAGTTGGGTATGGTTTTATACCGTGCGCAGGAAGAAAAAGACGACAGCAAACATTTACACCTGAAGTTATTCCATAAAGATGAACCGATTCATCTGTCAGATGTGTTGCCGATGTTGGAAAACTTTGGTTTGCGCGTCATTGGTGAGAGCCCGTACCAGATAAAAACAGCCGACGGCGATGTGTACTGGGTACTGGACTTTCATATGTTGCATACCGCAGGTTCACTGAACCTGGAAGAAAGTCGTGAAACTTTCCAGGAAGCGTTTGCACTCGTCTGGAATGGTAAATTAGAAGATGATGGGTTCAACCGTCTGGTGCTAGGTGCAGGCATGAATGGTCGCCAGGCAACTATTTTGCGCATGTTTGCCAAATATATGCGTCAAATTGGAACGACATTCAGTCAGAGTTACATAGAGAGCACATTCAGTAAGTATCCGCTGTTGGCCAAGCTGGTTGTGAAAATGTTCTACAGCAAGTTTGAGCCGGGAACAAAGGGCGCAGAGAAAAAAATCGAAGCGCTTCATACTCGTATCAATACTGAACTGGATAACGTAGCAAACCTTGATGACGATCGTATTATTCGTCGCTATGTTGAGCTCATTGATGCCGCGTTACGCACTAACTTCTTCCAACAGGATGAACAAGGTAACGATAAACCCTATATTTCGGTTAAGTTCTTACCTGAACTTGTTCCGGAAATGCCATTGCCGTTGCCTAAGTTTGAAATCTTTGTTTACTCTCCGAGAGTGGAAGGTGTGCACCTTCGTGGTGGAAAAGTAGCGCGTGGTGGTTTGCGTTGGTCTGACCGTCGGGAAGACTTCCGTACTGAGGTGCTTGGGTTGGTCAAAGCGCAGCAGGTTAAAAACACAGTTATCGTTCCTGTTGGTGCTAAAGGTGGCTTTATTTGCAAAGCGTTACCAGAAGACCGTGAAGGTATGATGACCGAAGGCAAAGAGTGCTATAAAACCTTTATCCGTGCTTTGCTGGATATCACAGATAACATTGTTGAAGGTGAGATTGTTCCACCTAAAGATGTGGTTCGTCACGACGAAGATGACTCTTATTTAGTGGTTGCTGCTGATAAAGGTACCGCTACTTTCTCTGACATTGCTAACGGCATTTCTGCTGAGTACAACTTTTGGCTCGGTGATGCTTTCGCATCAGGCGGTTCCGTTGGCTATGACCACAAGAAAATGGGTATCACCGCTCGCGGCGCCTGGGAGTCTGTAAAACGTCACTTCCGGGAAATGGGTATCGATTGTCAAACAACCGACTTTACCTGTGTCGCTGTAGGCGATATGGGAGGGGATGTTTTCGGTAACGGTATGCTGCTGTCCAAACACACTCGCTTGCAGGCGGCATTTAACCACTTGCACATTTTCATTGACCCTGAACCGAATGCAGCGAAGTCATGGGAAGAACGAGATCGCTTGTTTAAAATGCCTCGTTCAAGCTGGGACGACTACAATCGCGACTTAATTTCAAAAGGTGGTGGCATATTCTCAAGAAGCGCGAAAGCTATTGAGCTAACGCCTGAAATTAAGAAAATGCTGGGCACCCAGAAAAAATCAATGACCCCTAACGAGTTAATAAAAGCCTGCTTAACAATGGAAGTCGATCTTATCTGGAACGGCGGCATTGGTACCTATGTTAAAGGTAAGGCCGAAACGGACAGTGATGTTGGCGACCGCGCTAACGACGCATTACGCGTAAATGGCCGGGAGCTAAACGCTAAAATTATTGGAGAAGGCGGTAATTTAGGCTTTACTCAGTTAGGACGTATCGAATTTGCCCAGAAGGGCGGTCGAGTCAATACGGACTTCGTCGACAACGTTGGTGGTGTCGACTGTTCGGATAACGAAGTTAATATCAAAATTTTGCTAAACGGTTTGGTCAATAATGGCGACCTTACTAAGAAGCAACGCGATAAGCTGCTTTATGATATGACCGACGACGTTGCAAAGATTGTGCTTGATGACTGTAACAGACAAACACAATCTATTTCTGTAACGGCATTGCGCGGTACCGATCAGGTTAAAGAATACCAGCGCTTCATTCATCATCTCGAGCGGGAGCATGCATTAAACCGTCAGCTTGAGTTTTTACCCGATGATGACGAACTGGTCGAACGTCAGGCAGCTAACCAAGGCCTGACACGCCCAGAATTAGCCACCATAACGGCTTATGGGAAAATGGTTCTGAAAGAGCAACTGATTACGGATGAAATTACTGAAGATCCGTATCACATGCGCGAATTATTTGATTCTTTCCCGGAAGCATTGCGTGAGAGCTTTGCGGATAGCATGACATCACATCCGCTAAAAGGTCAGATTATTGCTACTAAGTTGGCTAATAATATCGTTAACGATATGGGACCTAACTTCGTATTCCGTAAGCAAGAAGCTACCGGCGCATCGTATGCAGAAATTGCATCAGCTTATGTGGTTGCACGTGAATGTTTTAAAGTCGAAGAGCTTTGGGAACAAATTGAAGCTTTGAATAACAAAGTTCCGGCTGAAGTTCAGAATGATGTTCTATTCCAGCTTCGTCGTATGGTACGCCGGGCAACGCGTTGGTTCTTGCGCCATCGTAACCCTGCATTAAGTGGTGTGCAGGAACACCTGCACTTCTATATGGGCGCCTTCGATGACTTGCGCAAAAATAGCCTTAAGTACATGGTGGAAGAGGAAGCGAAAGTCATTGAGCAAAGCATTGAGAAGTACAAAGAACATGGCTTCCCGGCTAACCTTGCTAAGCAGGTTGCCAGCCTGAGCACGGTGTTCTCTGCTATGGACTTAGCGGAAGTGGCTAATGAAACAGGCCAATCGTTTAAGACTGTCGGCACATTGTATTTCCGTTTGGGCGCAGAGATAAACCTGCACTGGTTCTTAACTCAAATTAATAATCAACCTGTTGCAAATCACTGGCAGGCACTGGCACGAGCTGCGTTCCGGGAAGAGCTGGATTGGCAGCAACGGTCTTTGACTCAGGTTGTGCTGCGTTCCACACCGGATGTTAGCGATCCTGAGAAAATGATCAGTGAGTGGATAGAGCAAAATGAAGTCTTGCTTTCCCGCTGGCAGCAGATGTTATCGGATTTCCGTACAACGAAGAGCCATGAGTTTGCTAAGTTCTCGGTTGCTCTGAGAGAGCTGATGCTGTTAAGCCACAACTGTGCACCGAAAGTAGTCAATTAATGTATAAGCTGATTCGACCATGGTTGTTTAAACAAGATCCCGAGAAAACGCACGAGCTTACGCTCGGGATCTTAAGTAAATGGCATCGGACTCCGTTGTCTTTGCTTTGGAAGCAAAACCTACCAAGTAAACCTGTCCGGGTTATGGGGATAGACTTTCCTAACCCGGTAGGCTTAGCGGCGGGGCTTGATAAAAATGCTGAGTGTATCGATGCCTTTGCACAAATGGGCTTTGGATTTATTGAAGTTGGTACAGTTACGCCTTTAGCACAGCCAGGAAATGATAAACCGCGTTTATTTCGACTGGTTGAAGATGAAGCAATTATCAACCGCATGGGGTTCAACAACCACGGTGTGGATGTATTGCTCGAAAACGTAAAGGCTTCATCTTATAAAGGTGTGCTGGGCATCAATATCGGTAAGAATAAAAACACCGCGGAAGAGCGAGCCCTTGATGATTATCTTGCGTGCCTGGAAAAGGTTTACCCTTACGCCGGTTACGTGACAATTAATATTTCATCACCTAATACACCTGGTTTAAGAGATCTTCAACATGGTTCAAGTCTTGATGCTTTGCTTTCCGGGCTTAAGGAGTCGCAACTTGAACTGGCGAATAAATATGATCGTTATGTTCCGCTGGTTGTGAAAATAGCTCCGGATCTTGAAGAAAGCGAAGTTGAAGTCATGGCTCAGTCTTTGTTGCGAAATAAAATGGATGGTGTGATTGCCACAAACACGACACTTTCGCGAGATGGTTTGCGTGATGATAAGGCTAAGGAAGCAGGGGGCTTAAGCGGTAAACCACTACAGGATAAAAGTACTCGAGTGATAGAGCTCTTATGTAAAACTTTGCAAAGGCAGATACCAGTAATTGGTGTTGGTGGCATAGATTCACCCGAGGCGGCGCAGGCCAAATTCAGGGCTGGAGCTAGCCTGGTGCAAATTTATACAGGGTTTATTTATCAGGGGCCGGGGCTTATTCGCTCAATTGTTAACCGCTTGTAATAGCCGTGCGAGTTTAGTATCTTATCGCAAGGCTTAAATTCTTCTAATAATAAAGGCTAACACTGTGGAATCGGAATCCCATTGGCTATGGTTGTTCAATGCAGAAACTGGCAAGCTCAGCATTAAGCTGAACGAAGACAGCGTCTTTGAAACACCTTACAAACCGAGTCAATTAGTCAATATTCACTTTAGTGAACAGCTAATGGATATTGAGGATGCTACAACCTTCCAAAAGGTTAGTGAGGTTTTAGAGTCTTATCCTTCAGATAAAATCCCCTGTACCCCATGTAGTGCGGCACTCAATGCAACTGCATGGAGTCGTTTTGGTCGTCCTCAAATGCCTCAAAGCTGGCATTTCCAAAAGTCCGACATTAATGAATGGCCGGCAGAGCGCACCTTATGCGAGTTAAATTCAGGCTTCGACCAAGGGTTATTTTTAATTCTTGATGCAGATGATGAATTTGCAACCTGCTTATTATTAAGCGATGGAATGCAGCTTTCGGCAATTAAGTCGTTAAAACAGTTTTACGTTATAAAAGTCACATTAAATCGACTTTTACCTGCGACAGTCGACTTAGCAATGTCAGCGCAGTCTAACTGGAGCCAACAGCTGGCTTAGTAAGTTTATTTATTAATTTTTTCAGGGAAGTACAGAAAGTACAGATGTGTTCTGGGGAATTAATACAAGGGTATTCCTGTCCGGACGTTGGTTGCGGGGGCAGGATTTGAACCTACGACCTTCGGGTTATGAGCCCGACGAGCTACCAGACTGCTCCACCCCGCGTCCGATTGAGAGCGCATAGTATAGTCATAGTTTGCATCACGCAAGCTTTATTTGACCCAATTGAATAGTATTTAAACAAACAGGGTTTAACTGCTGTTTTATTAGCCGTTGCGCTGCGTAATGCCCTTATTTCTGCTGCAATTACAGACAGCCACTAAGCTCTCCGTTATAATTGTCCTCTTAATTTTTTAGGCGAAGTTTCTATGTATCGTTTTTTTATTGCGTGCTCCAAAGGTCTTGAAGGGCTTTTATTTGATGAGCTGCAAGAATTCAACTTAAGTCATGTTAAGCAAACCCTTGCGGGCTGCTATGTCGAGGCTGATTTGCAGCAGGCTTATACCGTGGCTATGTGGTCCAGGTTAGCAAGCCGCATGCTATTACAACTGGGTGAAAAGGAAGTTTCCAGCCTGGATGAGATTAAACTGGCATTGACTCAATTCTCCTGGAGCAAGGTTTTCGATGCGAACAGAACTTTCGTGGTTGATTTTTCCGGCGGTAATGACGACATTCGCCATACCCAGTTTGGCGCACAGTTAGTTAAAGACTGCATTGTCGACAACTTTCGGAATAACGGGTTCGAACGCCCCAGTATTGATAAGCAGGACCCGGACATTCGTATTGCGGTACGAGTGCATAAAGACAAGCTAACCTGGTCTTTAGACTTTACCGGCGATGGTATGCACAAAAGGGGATACCGCCTGCAGCAGGGGGAAGCGCCGTTGCGGGAAACCTTAGCCGCCGCCATATTAGTTCGTGCGGGCATCAAAAATGAATTAGAAAAAGATGAACCTGTTATTTTGGACCCGTTTTGTGGTTCAGGCACCTTAGTAATAGAAGCTGCCATGATGGCTATGGATCACGCGCCAGGCTTGAGCCGCGCGCATTGGGGCTTTTTGTATTGGCATGAGCATTCTCCGCAATTATGGCATGACGTACTCGAGCAGGCAGAACAACGCTTTAAAGAAGGGAAGAAGAACTTCAAAGGCCAGTTAAAAGGCTCTGACAACAACCCACACCTGGTCGCTAAAGCTAAAGATAACGCCAAGCGAGTGTTATTACATGAAGTGATAGAGTTTGAAGTTGCAGATGCGACAAACTGTGAAGCACCGGCGGAAAGTGGCCTGTTAGTCTGTAATCCTCCCTACGGGGAACGTCTGGGTGAGGCCGTTGAAACCTTACTCTTGTACCGACGTTTTGGTCGTCAATTAAAAGACACTTTCCATAATTGGCATATAGCCGTACTGGCGGGAGACGAGCAGTTATTGAAACGTCTGAAACTGCGTAGTCATAAGAAATACCCGCTGTTAAATGGTGCAATTCCGGTTAATCTGGCGCTTTACGACTTAACTAAAGAGCAACCTGACTTCGCAGAGAGTCAAGCAGACGACTTGGTTAATAGGGTTAAGAAGAACTACGCGAAACTAAGTAAATGGGCAGACAAGGAAGGACTGGATTGCTGGCGTGTTTATGATGCCGACATTCCTGAGTACAACGCCGCTATCGATATCTACCAGGATTACGTCGTTGTACAGGAATACGCAGCTCCAAAAGACATTCCGGAAGGTGTTGCCAATGACCGTTTGTGGTTCATGCTGGAGTCCTTAAGTTCAGCTTTGCCAGTGTCAGAAGACAAAATTATTCTAAAACGCCGTCAGCGCCAAAGCGGTAAACAGCAATACGAAAAACAATCGCAGGACAGCACGGTGTTAACGGTTAATGAATACGGCGCCAAGTTTGAGGTGAATTTAACCGACTACCTGGATACCGGCTTATTTATGGACCACAGACTGGTGCGTAAAGAGCTACTGGATAAATGCGAAGAATTGGATGTGCTGAATTTATTTGCCTACACCTGCACCGCCTCTGTTCAGGCGGCCAGAGCCGGAGCCGCACGAGTGGTTTCCGTTGATATGTCGAAAACTTACCTGAAGTGGGGCGAGCGTAACTTTGCCTTAAACCGTTTACGAGGCGACTACCAGTTTATTCAGGCTGACTGCTTTAGCTGGATGCGGGAACAACGTGGCAAGCAACTGTTTGACGTTATTTTCCTTGATCCGCCCACTTTTAGTAACTCAAAACGTATGAGCGGAACTCTGGATATACAACGTGACCACGTCGGTTTGATAAAAACCGCCACGGGAATGTTGAAAGAGGATGGCGTGATTCTATTCTCTAACAATAGAAAGAAATTCCGCATCGACACCGAAGGCCTGGATAAAGCCGGTCTTGAAGTAAATGATCAGACCCAGGCCTCAATACCCGAGGACTTCAAACGCCATAAAGGTATTCATCATTATTATATTATTTCACGGGCTTAATTAATGTCTGCGTTTTATTTGCTTACGAAACCAAACTGTCCGCTTTGTACTCAGGCTATTCAGTTATTGCATTCGCTTGACCTGGAAGAGCCGGTTGAACTTGGAGTAGTCGACATTGCCGAACAGCAGGAGCTGCAAGAAGAGTATGGCTGGTTAGTACCAGTATTTATTCGGGGAAAAGACGACGCCGAGCTGCGTTGGCCTTTCGATGCTAATCAATTGCTGGAGTTTGTAGAGCAATGAGTTTATTACGTGTACAGGATGCGCACCTGGCCTTTGGCGCCGATGCCATTTTAGACGGTGTTGATTTTACTATTGAAGCGGGTGAAAGGGTTTGTTTAGTTGGCCGAAATGGTGCGGGCAAATCAACTTTACTGAAAGCTATCGACAGTGAAGTGGTTCTGGACTCGGGACAAATACAGTGGGTTGGAGATACTAAGGTAACACGCTTACCTCAGGACCCGCCCAAACAGTCAGAGCAGAGAGTATTTGACTACGTTGCCGAAGCCCTCGCGGAATCGGGTAAAGCGTTGGCTCGTTATCATGAACTCTCAGCCAGCCTTACTGACTCGCCAAGCAGTGCCACACTTGATGAAATGGATAAATTGCAGAATCAATTGGACGCCATTAACGGGTGGCAGGTGAATACGCGAATAGAGCAGGTCTTAACGAAACTGCAATTGCCGGCCGATGAGACCATGGCTTCACTTTCTGGTGGTTGGCTACGCCGTGTAGCTTTGGCTCGTGCCTTGGTTGTTGATCCCGACATTTTGTTGCTGGACGAACCGACCAACCATTTGGATATTGAAATGGTGCGTTGGCTGGAAGAGCAAATCGTTAATTTTTCTGGTGCTGTGCTATTTATTAGCCACGACAGGGCATTTATTCGTCGTCTGGCCACCCGAATTATCGATCTTGATCGTGGGCATTTGACCAGTTACCCCGGAAATTACGATACCTATTTGCAAAAGAAGCAAGAAGCGCTGGAAGTCGAAGCAACTCACAATGCCGAGTTTGATAAAAAGTTAGCTGCTGAGGAAACCTGGATTCGACAAGGAATAAAGGCTCGACGAACTCGCAACGAAGGTCGGGTGCGTGCACTCCAGGATTTGCGCAAACAACGACAGCAACGTCGAGAACTTCAGGGCAAAGCGAACCTGTCTGTTAATGAGTCATCTCGTTCAGGCAAAAAAGTTTTTGAAGGGGAAGATCTGTCCTTACGTTTTGGTGAAAAACCGATTATTAATGATTTGGACTTATTGCTAATGCGCGGCGACAAAGTCGCTTTTGTCGGTCCGAATGGTTGCGGCAAAAGTACCTTAATCAAGGTTATTCTGGGCATGCAGGACGTTGACAGCGGAAAAGTTCAACTGGGTACAAACCTTGAAGTTGCTTATTTTGATCAACATCGATCGCAACTTGATCCTGAACAAACCGTGATGGATAACGTCGGTGATGGTAAGCAGGATATCGAATTTCAGGGACGTAGCCGTCATATTCTTAGTTACTTACAGGACTTTCTGTTTAGCCCTAAACAATCCCGGACTCCCGTTCGTGCCTTATCTGGTGGTGAGAGAAACCGAGCTCTGTTAGCTAAGATCTTGCTGAAACCCAGCAATATTTTGGTACTGGATGAGCCGACCAACGACCTTGATATCGAAACTTTAGAGTTACTGGAGCAAATTGTTGCAAATTATCAGGGGACTGTTCTGTTAGTCAGCCACGATAGGGAGTTTGTCGATAACACCGCCACTAGCGTTTTGTATTTTGAAGGCGAGGGCGTTATTACTGAAATAATTGGTGGTTTTACTGAGCTAAACCATTATTTAGCCGCTAAGGCTGAAAATTCATTTTCAAATAGCGGAACCAAAGCATCGTCAAAAGAGTCAGACAGCAACAAAAGTTCGCAAAATAAGCAGAAAACGGCCGACAAAGGTTCAGACAAGCCTAAGAAGAAGTTATCCTATAAACTGCAGCGCGAACTAGAACAGTTACCAAAGGTTATTGCTGACAAAGAAGCAAAACTTGAAGAATTACAAAAAATAATGAATGAACCGGGGTTCTTTGAACAGCCACTAGATAAAACGGAACCAGTGATGACTGAAATTGCCAGTATTGAAGAGCAATTGATGCAGGACCTGGAGCGCTGGGAAGAACTGGAAAACTTATCAGAACAGAGTAGTTAGTTAATAATGAAATCATTTACGCTGAAAACACTCACAGTCGCGATAGTGTCGACAATATCTTTCTCTGCTGTAGCAGATAAATATGAAATTGAAGAAATTCCAACCGCTGATAATTTTCGCCACAGTTTTGCGAAGGATATCAATGCTCAGGAGTTTGTTGTCGGTGTTTCGCGCCTACCGACCGATGTTGAACTTGATCTGACTAAGATATCTCCAGCTATTTTGCAGAATGCGGGAATCGCCGACATAGAGGAGGTTGATACCTTAACGCCGGAACAACGAGAATACATAATTCAGCAAATAGCCAATGAGCGAAACTCTGAACCTCAGCAGCAAAGGGTCGGCATTAACCGTTCTTATTATTTTGATACGACTGTTCAGTCCATTGTTCCGTTTCCCGCAAACGAAGATCAGTTAGAAGACAGCACCGACAACTATTTTTATTCAATAAATAATCAGAATTCGGCAGTGGGTTACAGCAGCGCTCCGTTTGGTTTAATTGAATACACATATACAGATGGTGAAGGTGAGGAGCAAACTTCTGAATTTTTTGTTTCAGACTTCATTACTCGGGGCGTTTGGTATAACAACGGTGAAACGACTTCAATAACGCCTCCAGCAACGGATTATCTTGGTGGTGAAAGTGCTCTTTTCGATATTAACGATAGTGGACTAGCGGCGGGATACGCCAGTGTAGGTGTAAGCCCAAGATCCGAAGAGCGCATAGCTAACTGCGAACCAGAAGATGAGGATGATATCGTTTCTGCTCCACTTCAGGTTTGCGCCTGGAACATCTGGTTTGAGACAAAAAGCACCGGCGCGTCAAATATAGAGCCTTTTTATAATCCTCGCTTTGGCGGAGGCAGATCTAGCTTTTCTGCACGACGTTCAATTTATGATGTTAGAGGTTTCTTATGGCAGCTTGATGCTAGTGGCGAAGTTATTAGCCAGCAAGAGCTTGGGACATTAGTTCCAAGAAACGAGGAAGATGATCGAGATTTCTCAAGTTATGCTTTTGCTGTCAACAATAACAGTATTGCTGTCGGCCAGAGTTGGACTTACCATCCTCAGCGCGGCGCCATTCGTATGCCTGCCATTTTTGTCGACGGTGAAGCAGTACCTGTGACAGAAGATGAAAAATATTTCTGGGGGTCAGCAAAAGACATCAATGATAATAACCAGGCGGCTGGTTATTTAGTTGAAAACTTGTCTGGTACCTTAAGAAACACAGCTTTCATTTATGATGTTGATCTCGATGAATTGACGATGGTACCCGGGTTCTTCACTGGATCCTCAACCATTATTCATTCAATTAACAACAATGGCATGGCAGTAGGTACAGGCGAGATTGAAGCAACGTTGTCTAACGTTCGTCAACGCGTTGGTTTTGCTTATGACAGTACCGATGAGGCTGCAGAGTTTATTAACTTAAACGACGCGATTAGCTGTGATAGTCCTTACGATATAGTAGAAGCCAATAGCATAAATGATAACGGTGTTATCCTTGCTACAGCCCTTAAACAGCAAGAGTATCAGGACGAATCGGGTGAGACTCAAACGCGGGAAGTCGCAGTAACAATCAAGCTTGATCCTGTTGATGGTGAACTGAATAACTGCCGCCAGGAAGAGAATCAAATTGAGCGTGAAGGTGCGTCAACCGGCCTGTTTTCACTGCTTACTTTAGGCTCACTTGGTTTGCTTATTACCGCAATACGCAGAAGAGCCTTCCTTAAGACCAAAAAATCATAATCGTTTAGAAAATAAAAAGTAGCACAGTTTCAATCCGTTAAAAAAAGTCAATGGATACTGTGCTGCTTTTACAATTGAACTCTCACCAAATAAGTCTATCAATAGTAATGAGGCAGCAAAAATGTCTCAACTCTCTAAATAATAATCTGTGAATAACAGGCGAGGGATAGATTTATGAAAAGACAAAAGCGCGATCGCTTTGAAAGAGCACATACTCAAGGCTTTAAAGCTGGTTTGCATGGCCGCTCAAAAGACCACTGTCCTTATCAAACTCAAGATGATTTTAGATCCCACTGGCTGGGAGGTTGGCGAGATGCAATGGAGGCCAGAAATACCGGCTTATTCCGCTAATTGTCAGAAGTAAATAGATAGATAATTTAAACGCCGATGCTTAAATACAAAAAAGCATCGGCGTTTTTTCGTTTAAGACGAGTTTTAGAAAGTAGAAGTATCTGTAAATAGACCCACTTTTAAGTCTTTGGCGGTATAGATCTCGCGTCCGTCTACTTCCACGCGTCCATTGCCCACACCCATGAACAATTTGCGCTTAATGACTCGCGTCATATCAATGTAGTAGCTTACTTTTTTATGTTCAGGAAGTATTTGCCCGGTGAATTTAACTTCACCAACACCTAATGCACGTCCACGACCCGGTCCACCAGACCATGCCAGGTGAAAACCAAGTAATTGCCACATAGCATCAAGACCAAGACAACCAGGCATGACAGGGTCACCCTTAAAGTGACAATCAAAAAACCAAAGGTCAGGGTGGATATCGAGCTCAGCATGGATAAAACCTTTGCCGGCCGAACCGCTGTCTTCATTAATTTCAATGATGCGATCCATCATTAGCATATTGGGGGCTGGCAGCTTGCTGTTGCCAGGACCAAACATTTCCCCGCGACTGCAGGCCAGAAGTTCTTCGCGAGTAAAGCTCGACTGATTCATAAATACCCTAATTTAGTTATTCAAAAACTAGGGCGCAGTTTAGCGTACAACTGTACGCCAAACAAATCCGACAAGTTCTTTCTTAGCTAAAAATACGGCGCCAAAAGCTGCGAGGTTGATCATTGTCAGAACTATCCAATGTGCGGTCTCGCACGTGCTGGAAAAGGGTTTTAATTGGTATTTCGGTTAATAGCTCTAAGGCTTCCTCGACATGTTCAACAGTATAAACGTGAAACTGCCCATTTTTTACGGCTTCAACGATTTCGTCATTAAGGTTGAGTTGATGTTTGTTTGACTGCGGAATAATGACACCTTGCTCACCGTTAAGTCCCCGGTGTGCACAAAGCGCATAGTAACCCTCAATTTTTTCATTGACCGCACCAATTGACTGAACATTACCAAATTGGTCAACCGCGCCGGTAATGGCAAGAGACTGTTTAACGGGCTGTTCTGCCAAGGCTGAAATTAAGCAGCAAAGCTCGCCAAGTGACGCGCTGTCTCCATCAACTTCGTAGTAAGATTGCTCAAACACAACGGTTGCTGAGACTGACAAAGGTTCATGGCGGGCAAATTGATTAGCCAAATAAGCACTTAGAATCATGACGCCTTTGGTATGAATATTACCGGAGAGATCAGATTTACGCTCTATATCGATAATGTCGCCGTCACCGTAGTGAATGGTCGCGGTAATTCGGGAAGGTTCGCCGAACTCACTGCCGCCCATAGTCACAACGGTCAAACCGTTCAATTGACCAACGGCGGTGCCGTGCGTATCAATTCGAACCTGCTGCTCAAGAATGCTGCGTCGACTGAGTTCGGCAAGGTTACCTTCGCGATCGCGTTGTTGCTGAAGCGCTAAATCTATCGCTGCTTTATCAATTTTTGCGTGTTGATTCTGCAACGCGCAATCATTGGCTTCCCGAAGAAGCTGGAGCAGACTGACTGTATTAAGTGTCAATTCTTGCTGGTAATCGGTATATCTGGCACAAACCCGCAGCAAGGCAGAATAACCGTCGGTGCTCAAGGGCAACACGTCAGCCAGTTGCCATACATACTGTAAATAGTTGAAGTAGGGCGCTACTGGCTCGTTTTGTGTCGCGTAATGACCATGAAAGTCCGCAAGAAACGGGAAAAAATGGTCGAAGTCTTCGTCGTATTCGCGCAGTTGCGCGTACTCGTTGCGAGAGCCGAGTAAAACAATTTTTATGCTCACAGGGACTGACTCAGGCCGATAGAAAAAAGCAGCACCTGAATCAGGCGACTGTCTTGGCCATTCAAATTCACCGCCTTCTATAACGTCTTTTAAACGTTTCCAGAGCTTGATATTTTCCAGCAATTGCGCAACTTCAATGGCCAATACACCGCCATTTGCTTTGTGCAGTAAGCCCGCTTCAATAAGGTGAAGCTCTGAGCTAACCGTGCCTTCAATGGATTGAACCCCAATATGTCCGAACAAACGCTCTTCGGTTACGCGGTCGCAATAATAATAAGGGGCAGGGTGTTCATGTCCTACAAGAACCGAAGCCAGACTTTCACCCTGAATTTCCTCGGCTTTTTTATCCCTAATCTGTTGCATATAATCACGCAACTTATGGGTATCAAACTGCTCAATTATCGTTTTGTAGGCCTCGTCGCGCTGGTCTAGTGGACGTTGCAGAAAACCCCAGATAGCTTTGATCGCGGCATCAGCGGTACCTGAGGGTAAATTTACACATAATGGCCTTAGCGGATCTGTTGGGTTTGCCAGATAAATCCAGTCATACCACTGTGTAAATTCCCAATGGTTGTCGTTAAAATATGAGTCGAGAAGATCGCGCTTCAGAAGCCCTGTAGGAAACAATGCATAGATATTTGAGTAAGTGCCTTGTTGGCGTAAGGCGTTGTTCAATGCATTAACAGCTCGTTTTTGTCCAACTAATGCATCTTCTTTAAGTTCGGCCGGCAGCTCATTCAGCCATTCATTTGTTTGTGGCTGCAATGCGAAATTATCTAATTTCATTGAATTGTTCTTCTCTTAACTAGCAATAAAGACATGATAACAGAAATGGCTAATTGAGAGAGTTTTGCTATGGTAATAAAAAACGGAGAAAAACAATGCAGCCGGCAAAACTGTGCAGTCTCATTCTTGTAGCTTTTATTCCTCTGGGCTGCAAAAGCTTATCGGAAGGCTCTTTGTATCCGGAGAGCTATCAAGCTTCTTATGTCAGGCAACTTAATGACTATCAGTTAACTGGAACCGGAGCCGAAGCCCTTGGACTTGTCTCAGCTAATGATTGCCAGTCCGAAAGCGATAACGAACCTGCAAGTCGACAACAGGCTTTAGACAGACTGAAGGCTAAAGTCTACAACTTAGGCGGTAACGTTGTCGTTTTGTCATCTTGTCACGACGCCAGAAATAACCAATGCCAGAGTTCAATTTCTTGTATTGGTGGTGCGTACTTTATTCCTTGGCAACGCCAACCGGGGAACTATCGGAGAACCCTCTAAAGAAATAGTGGAATTTGAAGGTCATCTGCTTCAAATATTTAATTGCGTATAATGTATATTATGTTAAATTATAACTATGTCAGTATAACAGCCCTACGAAGTGCTTACTTTTTAAAACTGCTGCTGAGCTAGATCTGGAAGCTTTTCGGCAAGAAAGTCGATAAAAACACGTACAGCGGGAAGAATTCCCCGTCGGTGTGAGTACGTCATATGCATAATTCCGATTGGCAAATGCCAGTCGGTTAATACCGGAACTAAGTCGCCATTATTGACCGCTTCGTTACAGAGGTAATTAGGTAAAGCGGCAATCCCTAATTGTTTGATTGCGGCTTCTCTTAACACAATCATGTCGTCGGTAATAAGCCGTGGTTTTATTCTGATATTCTTTTGCTGGCCCGAACTGTGAATCAGTTCATAGCCATAGCGGCCGTTTGTGTAGTGCATACTGAGATGCTCGAATTTTAGTAAATCTTCGGGTTTCAGAATGGCTTTGTCCTGAATTAAGCCGGGCGCAATGTAAAGTGTCTGAGGTGCCTGGCTAATTGGTCTGGCAATCAGGCTGGAGTCTTCTATGGTGGGTCTAACCCGCAAGGCAACATCAATGCCCTCTTCAACCAGATTCACTGGACGGTTAGTAACCACGAGCTGGATTTCGACCTCCGGGTACAAACTCATGAATTCTGGTAACACCTGAACTAACAAACTCTGACTGATTGCATAAGGCGCGCTAACTTCAACTTTTCCTCGCGGCTTATCCAGTAGACGCTGAGTGACTTGTTGAGCTGACTCCGCAGCACTGACAAGGCGTTCACAATGCACCAGAAACTCACGGCCAACATCAGTTAGTTTAAGGCCGCTTCGACTTCTGTGAAAAAGTCTTGTGCCCTGTTCCTCCTCCAATTGAGTCATTTTCCGGCTTATGGTTGATTTTGGCAGACTTAAATCCCTTGAGGCAGCGCTAATACTGCCGGAGGCGATAACTTGGGCAAATAGATAGTAATTTGTGACATCGGGAAAAGACATAAAAACCTCAAGGTTCCGTTAATGGAACGTAAGTTCTCATTTTAGCTTCTTATTAAAGTATTTGGAACGAATTATACTGTGCCTATCTTAAAAAAGAGAATAATGAGGTTTGTATGAAAGTCTTACATTTAGATTCGGGTATCTTTATTGATCAGTCAGTTAGTCGCCAATTAACTCGCGACATTCTCTCTCAGCTTAAAAATAACCAAGAAACAACGGTTGTGTACCGCGACTTGGTTGCCAACCCGGTTGATCACCTTACGGCTGAAGAGCTTTTAGCCGAAGATAAACCTTTGATTAATGAGTTGGTACAAGAGCTTTTTGATGCAGATACCATTATTATTGGTGCGCCCATGTACAACTTTACTATCCCTACGCAGTTGAAAGCCTGGATTGATCGGGTGCTGCAGGCCGGAGTAACCTTCAAATATACGGAACAAGGTCCACAGGGCTTAGTTAAGGACAAGAAAGTTTATATCGCTTCAGGCCGTGGGGGCATTTATTCTGAGGGTGATATGCAGGCATTGGATCATCAGGAAAGTTATTTAAAGCAGGCACTTTCTTTTATCGGAATTACTGACGTTACTGTAGTTCGTGCAGAAGGAATGAATATGGGGGATGAACCCCGTCAACAAGGGTTCGAGCAAGCGTCTAAAGAAATCGCTGCTATATAACTCCATAAAGCGCACCCTATTCGTCATCGCGGTGCGCTTTTATTTGTATCTCATCGCCTAATTGTATTACTTCTATTTCTATTGGTTGGCAGCAGACCTGGCAATCGACAATCTGCTGTTGCCCAATATCATTTAACCAGTCCACTTCAATATCGTTAATTGTCATGCAATAAGGACACTCAAATGTTTTTGGATCGGTAAGACTCATAGCAGGCACCTTAAAATTAAAGCTCTGGTCTACAATAGTAATCGAATCTTTGAACTTTTGCGTAGCTTATAAAATATTCAATTTAAATAACCGGCTGAGTGCGAATGATGACATCGTGGTTAAAACAATCCTTAATAGTAACGTCGTTATTGGTCGCTAGTACAACGCAGGCTCAAACACCCGTTGAGTTTATCGAGGCGAATAAAAAATCGATAGTAAACACAGTTAAAGTCCCAACCACCCTTTCAGCCATGAATAACTCGCAGCTTGGTTTTGCGGTTGAAGGGAAACTATTAGAGCTTCAAAAGGATACCGGCGACTCGGTCAGTAAGGGAGATGTTTTGGCCACGTTAGATGTGCGTCAGATAAACTCCCGGATAGAGTCTTTGCAAGCGCAGGTACAAAGTGCTCAGGCGACTCTGGAAGATGAAAAACAACAACTGAATGAATTAGACACACTTGCTGAAACGGACTTTGTACCAGCAAGTGACTTACGACGTTCGCGTACCAGGGTTCAGGTGGCAGAGTCACAACTGGCTGAAAGCAGAGCTTTGTTAAAAGAAACCGAAGTAAACCAAGAATATCATGAACTTAAAGCGCCTTATGATGGTGTTATCACAAACCGAAGCGCTGACCTTGGTGAATGGCTGGGTGTTGATCAGAATGTTTTTCAGTTAGTTGCCGACAAAGACCGCTACGCCGATGTTTTTCTGTCGCAGTCTTATTACCCTTCTATTGACTCTGACACATTGGTGAAACTCAGTCACAAAGAAACTTCTATTAGCGCTAGTATTAAAAGAGTTGTGCCCTATGTGGACGGAAATGATCGCTCTTTTCGGGTTCGCATTACGGGCGACTATCCGGACAATTGGATTTCAGGCATACCTTTAACTGCAACCTTTGAAATTGATACAAAACGCAGACAAACCGCCGTGCCGCAAGACGCTATAGTGCGTTACAGTGATGGCCGTACATCGGTTTGGGTCGCAAAAAAAGAGAATGATAATTGGCAGGCAATTGAAAGACCGGTGGAACTTGGCCTGAGGTTTAACGGCTATGTGGAAATAGAAAACGGCCTGGATAATGGTGAGCGCGTGATAGTCCGGGGGAATGAGGCCCTGACCGATGGGCAGGCTTTGGAGCTGACGGAGTCTGCGGATTATGATTGAAGCGGTTATTAAGCATAAGCACGTAACTATAGTCTCTATCTTGATCCTTTGCCTGCTGGGCATTACTGCGGCACTCCGTATTCCCGTACAAATGATACCGGATTTAGAAGTTCGAACCATTTCTGTTCAGACACAATGGCCCGGTGCTACGCCTCAGGACATAGAGAAAGAAATACTCATCGAGCAGGAAGAGTTTCTTCGTACGGTACCTAACTTACAGCGCATGGAAAGCAGTGCAAGTAATGGCGAAGCGAGTATAGAACTGGACTTTCCTTTTGGTGTTGATGTTACTGAAACATTAATCCTGGTTAACAATGCGTTAAGTCAGGTGCCGGATTACCCAGCAAATGTCGACGAACCTCGAATTTTTTCCGCGTCTTTTTCAAGTAATGCTTTCATGTACTTTCGCGTCGCTCCTATTGAGGATAATCCGAAGAATATCGATATGGTTATGATGCGAGATTACATTGAGGATAATGTACGGCCGCGAATGTCATCGGTTGCCGGAGTATCTCAGGTAAACGTTAGCGGAGGTGCTCAGCGACAAGTTCGTATTCTGATGGACAAAGACGCCCTCATTCAATACAACGTGTCGGTTAATGAGGTTCGCTCTGCAATTAGCAGTCGTAACCGCGACACCTCGGCAGGTGAACTGGAGCAAGGTAAACGCCGTTTTTTGATACGAACCGTTGGTCGGTTCGAGTCACTTGAAGAAATTGAAAACACAATTATCCGTAGGACCGGTGACAGCCTGGTTAGACTTAAAGACGTGGCTGACATCGATTTTAATCACTTTGAGCTTAACAGCGAGTCCTGGTTCAAAGGCCAGCAGGTACTTAGCTTGCAGGTTCAACGTGAACTTGGTTCTAATGTCATTGATATCAAGTATGCCATGATGGACGAAGTCGAACGCATCAATGAAGAGTTACTTCGCCCTGCCGGAATGGAAATTACGTTAAACTCGGACGATGTTCGCTATGTGGAAAGTTCCGTCCAAAATGTGCTCTTTAACCTATTACTGGGCGCCCTATTTGCAACCTTAGTCATGTACGGATTGATGCGCTCCGGGCGCGCAACGCTTATTGCCGTAATTGGCATCCCCATTTGTACTCTGGCCGGCTTTTTAGGGCTGCTGTTACTCGACAGAACCATTAATGTTATTTCTTTAGCCGGTATTGCCTTTGCCATTGGCATGACACTGGATAACACGATTGTTGTGCTGGAAAGTATCGAGCTGGAGCGACGTAAAGGGTTAAATCCTAAAGAAGCGGCTATTGAAGGAGTAAAACGAGTCTGGACTGCGGTACTCACGTCAACACTCACGACAGTGATGGTTTTTCTTCCTATACTCTTTATCGTTCAGGAAGCCGGGCAGCTCTATTCTGATATTGCAATTGCCATTTCTGCATCGATTATTGCCTCGATGTTTGTCGCCGTAACTTTAGTACCTTTGTTAGCGGCCTACTTCCCTGCTGAAGCCAAAACAACGGTCACCGACAAATTAACTAACCGTATTGATTCTGCGAGTCAAAAGTTACTGGCTTCAAAGAACTCCAAGTTAACCACTGTGGGCGTTACTTTTGTTGCGGTCGTAGGTATTTGGTGGTTTCTAACGCCGCCAGCGGAATATCTGCCAGAGGGTGAAGAAGCAAAAACCTTCGCCACAATGAGTGCACCGCCGGGCTACAACTTAAAAACCATGTCATCTATTGGTGACGAAATTAGAGCTATTTTTGATCCGGCTTTAATGACGGAAGAGGCAGAAGTAACACGCTCAGGCGTTACCATTCCTGCGCTTCAGACAATGAGCCTTAGTGTTGCACCCTCAAACATTCGTATTATTGCTGAGACTCGTGATAAAAACCGAATTGACGAATTAATGGGTGTGATAACAGAGGTTTACGAACGTTACCCGGGTATGAGGGCTTTTGCCGCTAAAGGATCAATTATTAGCAGTAATGACGGCGGCACCCGCAGCATTAATGTGGATGTTGGTGGTCGGGAGCTTAATGAAGTTTATGCTGCTGCGCGTGCAATATATAACCGGTCGCAGGAGGTTTTCGATAACCCAAGAATACAGTCAACGCCTAATTCACTCACATTGGCACAGCCTTTATTAGAAATACGACCCGACTGGGAGCGTATGAGTGAGTTAGGTTTAGATGCAGACAGTTTTGGTTATGCGGTTTCTGCGCTGACAGACGGTGCCTTTGTCGGTGAGTATTTCCAGGGCGACGATAAAATTGATATGTATCTTTATAGCGAAAAAGGTACCGAAGTAACCCCGGAAATGCTGGATGACTTACCCGTTCTTAACGTAAATGGCCGCCCGGTATCACTAAACGCCATTAGCGAAGTGCGCCAAATAGTTGATACCAGTACGGTTCGCCGGGTAGACAGTAGACGTACCGTAACCTTGAATATTATACCTCCAGAATCGGTGGCTCTTGAATCCGGTGTTGAAATGGTGCGAACCCAAGTGCTGCAGCACTTAAGAGAGCAAGGCGTTATAGCAGCAGACATCTCCACTCAGTTATCGGGAGCTGCCGATCAACTGGCAGAAACGCAGGCAGCATTAAGCGAAAACTACGTTATCTCAATAGCTATTATTTATCTGCTGATGGTGGCTATTTTTGCTCACTGGGGTTACCCCCTGCTTATTATGGCGACTATTCCCATGGGGATCAGTGCAGGTATTGCCGGCTTGGCTCTGATGAATGGTGTTGGTCAGCTATTGCCAGTCTTTGGGTTACAACCGCTAAATCAACCGTTCGATATGATCACTATGCTGGGCTTTCTTATTCTTATGGGAACGGTAATCAACAACCCTATTTTGGTTGTGGAGCGTGCAATCTACCTACGTGATAACGAAAACTACCCTATCAAGAGAGCCGTTCAGGAAGGCCTATTGTCGCGGGTCAGACCTATTACTATTACCACTTTAACAACACTGTGTGGTATTGCTCCCCTGGTCTTTATTCCAGGCGCTGGTACAGAGCTTTACCGCGGGGTTGGGGCTATTGTGATGTTTGGTCTTATAGGTGCTGCGCTTGTTACTATTTTCACATTACCTGCCCTGTCAGCATTGGTGCTAAATAAGCGAGGAGCAAAAACTTAGACAAAATATAAACTTTTTTGCTACTTTTCTGCTGTAAATATTTTGTAAACTGCCGATAGCTTATTAAGTAAGCTTTCCGTCGGTTGACTAAGGATCATTAATGAAGATCATACAGCAGTTAAGTATTACGCAGAGACTGGTTTCACTACTGGGAATTGCCGCTTTAGGAACAGCTCTGATGGTGGCGTTTATGATGTTCATTTTGAATAACCTGTTGGTTGAGGAAGAAAAACGTAAACTCAACGCCGTACTTGACGCAGCTCATACCATAGTCAGCTATTATCATCAGGAATATCAGGATGGTAACCTCAGCGAATCTGAAGCCAGAACGGAAGCTTATGCTCGCCTTGATAACATTCGCTACGAAGGCGTGGAGTACATATTTACGCTAAGTCGTGACGGCGTTTTAGTACAACACCCTTTCTCTAAACAATTAGTCGGCAAAGATGTAACCAGCTACGAAGATCCGGAAGGCACTCGACTGTTTCAGGAAATGGTCCAGAAAGCACGTTCAGCTGACCGCGCTACCGTGGAATACATATGGCAAAAAGGCAGTGATGCCAACAACCTGGTTCCTAAAATTAGCAGAATAAGAGTATTTGAACCCTGGAACCTTATTATGGGGACAGGTCAGTACACCGATAATATTACCAGCATGTTGTGGCAGGAGTTTTTTAAACTAGCTGGGTTGGCTCTGTTTCTTGCTGTGCCTCTCCTGCTTTTGTTTGTGTTGATCATACGCAGTATTACTCGTCCCTTGAAAACGATTAATAACGCCATGTTTGATATTGCTGAAGGTGAAGGTGATTTAACCCGGCGGCTCGATGACTCTGGCTCTGATGAACTCGCTAAATTAGCAACCTCTTTCAATACTTTTGTACACAAAATACAGCAACTCGTACAAAGCGTTCAGGAAAGTGCTAAACATGAAAGCGAAGCTGCTAGTCAACTCACTGACTTATCGGCTACGAGCAGTCGACAGAGTGATGAATTAAGTTCTCAAACAAGCTCTATCGCTACAGCAATCACTGAATTATCTTCATCGGCTTCGGAAGTTGCCGACCATGCCCGTCAGGCCGCCGATTCAGCGAATACTGCCGATGAAGAAGCTGGTCGTTCAGCAATTATTGTTCGTGAATCGGTCAATAATATTGAGGCACTAACCTCTGAATTGGGTAAAGCCGGTGAGAAGGCCCGGTTATTACAGGACGGTTCAGATAAGATTGGTAATATACTCGGTGTTATTGTTGCAATTGCTGAACAAACGAACTTACTTGCATTAAATGCAGCTATTGAGGCCGCCCGGGCCGGTGATGCAGGACGTGGGTTTGCTGTAGTTGCTGATGAAGTCAGAACTTTAGCAACCCGAACCCAACATTCAACCGATGAAATCTCCTCTATTGTGGAAAGCATTCAGGGAGCAATTAAAGAGGTCAGTCAAATTATCAATGATGTAGAGCACCGCTCAGCATCGACCAACGAAGAGGCGTTGAAAGCCGAACGAGCAATCAGCCAAATTCAGGAAGCGGTCGCCAATATTTCCAGTATGAACATACAAATTGCATCAGCCACCGATGAACAAAGCCGGGTCACTAAAGATTTGAATGAAAACATCACGGGCATTTCTGACCTTTCCCATGCTAACCAGGACGCAAATACGCGGGTATCTGAAGTAAGCCGGGATCTCAGTAAAAACAGCATTGATCTGAGTCAACTTGTGAGCCGGTTTAAAACAAAATAACCTTAAAAAGACTAGGGACAATAGTAATCTGCCCTGTACCTTTTGAGTCACAAGACGTAAAATGCACGTACTTTTACATGGATCGTGTCTGGTAAAAGTCACCTTTTTCCTGATCTTAATCACTGCGGATTTAAAAGATGAGTCAAACAATTCCACAACAACCGATCGAATATAATATGAAGGTCGTTCGGCAGTTTACTGTCATGACCATTATTTGGGGTATCGTCGGTATGGCGTTGGGCGTATTGATAGCTGCTCAGCTAGTCTGGCCAGAGCTAAACTTCAATACACCTTGGTTAACCTACTCCCGTCTTCGCCCACTACACACTAACGCGGTTATTTTTGCGTTTGGTACCAGTGCACTTTTTGCTACCTCTTATTACGTGGTTCAAAAGACCTGTAAAGTGAGCTTGTTCTCAGACAAGTTGGCAGCTTTTACCTTCTGGGGTTGGCAGGCCGTCATCGTTGCAGCCGTTATTACTCTGCCTTTGGGCCTATCTAGCAGCAAAGAGTATGCAGAACTGGAATGGCCAATCGATATCCTGATTGCTGTCGTTTGGGTTGCTTATCTCATTGTTTTCTTTGGGACATTGGCTATTCGTAAGACATCGCACATTTATGTGGCGAACTGGTTCTACGGTGGCTTTATTGTTGTTATCGCCATGCTGCATATTGTGAACAGCTTCGCGATACCAGTGTCGTTTACTAAGTCATATTCAATCTACTCAGGTGCTGTAGATGCCATGGTTCAATGGTGGTACGGACATAACGCTGTAGGTTTCCTTTTGACAGCCGGCTTCCTGGGTATGATGTATTACTTTGTGCCAAAGCAGGCAGAACGCCCCGTTTACTCGTACCGTTTGTCGGTTGTTCATTTCTGGGCACTTATTTCCTTATACATTTGGGCCGGACCGCACCACTTGCACTACACCGCTTTACCAGACTGGACTCAGTCAGTGGGTATGGTGATGTCAGTCATTCTGTTCGTTCCTTCGTGGGGCGGTATGATCAACGGTATCATGACCTTATCGGGTGCCTGGCATAAACTGCGTACCGACCCAATTCTGCGCTTCCTGATTGTATCTCTGTCATTCTATGGTATGTCGACTTTCGAAGGCCCGATGATGGCAATCAAATCAGTAAACGCCCTTTCTCACTACACCGACTGGACCGTTGGTCACGTGCATTCAGGCGCTCTAGGCTGGGTTGCGATGATTACCATCGGCTCTATGTACTACCTGGTACCTCGCTTGTTTAATCAGAAAGAAATTCACAGCATTAAGCTGGTTAACGTTCATTTCTGGTTACACACTATCGGCGTAGTTTTCTACATTGTTTCAATGTGGATTTCAGGTGTTATGCAAGGTCTTATGTGGCGTGCGACAAACTCTGATGGAACACTAACTTATAGTTTCGTAGAGAGTGTTCAAGCATCGTATCCGTTCTGGACAGGCCGCTTTATTGGTGGTGTGTTCATTGTCGTTGGTATGCTGCTTATGGCTTATAACTGTTACCAGACAATTCGTGCCGGCCGTCGTGAGACAGCTGCAGGCAACGTCGTACAAACTGCCTGAGGGAGAGAATAATGAGTCGCTTTAAACACGAATTTGTTGAGAAAAACTTAGGTTGGCTGTCTATTTTAATGATTCTTGCTGTTTCTATTGGCGGTTTGGTAGAAATCACTCCCCTACTTTTTCAGAAGCAGACCAATGAACCGATTAAAGGGCTACAGCCATACACAGCATTAGAACTTGAAGGCCGTGATATCTATATCCGCGAAGGGTGTAACAACTGTCACAGTCAGATGATTCGACCTTTCCGTGCTGAAACAGAACGCTATGGACATTACTCTTTAGCCGGAGAACACGTATGGGAATTCCCTCACCTTTGGGGTTCTAAACGGACAGGTCCTGATTTGGCTCGGGTTGGTGGACGTTACAGTGATGAGTGGCATCACGTTCACTTAATGAACCCACGAAATGTGGTTCCTGAATCAAATATGCCAGCGTTCCCGTGGCTTGCAGAAAACAAGCTAACGGGTGAAGACACCGCTAAGAAAATGGAAGTTATGCGTTCGCTTGGCGTTCCTTATGAAGATGAGGATATTGCCGGGGCTAAAGAAGCTGTTCAGGGTGAAACCGAAATGGACGCTCTTATCGCATACTTGCAGTCTCTTGGCACTGCGTTACAGCAGGCTGATAAGTAATGGATTACGGAACCTGGCGCGGCGTGTTTAGCCTGATCATATTGGCAATTTTCATTGCTATTGTGTTTTGGGCTTTCAGTCGCCGCACAAAAAAACAATTTGATGAAGCGGCTAATTCCATATTTGAGGACGAGTCATCAGTAGATAAAAGCGACAAACCGGAGTCGAAGAAAGATGAGTAGCTTCTGGAGTGCATGGATAATTGTTCTGACGCTGGCCACTTTGGTGGTACTAATTTGGCTATTGCGCTGGAACATGAAAAATTATACTCACATCGAAGAAGGTCAGGAAATGGACCACGAATTCGATGGAATTGTTGAGTTAAACAACCCTCTTCCAAAGTGGTGGACCTATTTATTCTGGGCCTGTTTTGCCTGGGGCTTTTTGTACTTAGCTTTATATCCTGGGTTAGGCAATTTCAATGGCCTATTGGACTGGAAAAGTTCAAACCAAGACGTTCGCTCTCTAGAGGAGTCTCGTCAGGCAATGGAAGAAGCCCATGAAAAAGGAATGATAGTTGAGTACGATCGTTCGATTCGTGCAGCTGAAGAGAAATACGGCCCTATTTTTGAAGCATTTGCAGAGCAGTCTGTTAAAGAACTGGCAAAAAATGAAGATGCTTTAGATGTTGGTCAACGACTATTCTTGCAAAACTGTGCTCAGTGTCACGGCTCAAACGCTATGGGTGGCCAAGGCTTCCCTAACTTGACTGATGATGACTGGTTGTACGGTGGTGAACCAAGCGATATTAAGACATCCTTATTAGAAGGTCGCCGCGGTAACATGGCACCTTTTGGTGAGCAGTTCAGTGATAAAGAAATTAATGAACTGGCAAACTACGTCGCAAGTCTTAGTGGCCGCGACAGAGATCCTGACTTGGTTGAAGCCGGCAAGGCAAACTTTGCAGTCTGCAGCGCTTGTCACGGACAGGATGGAAAAGGTAACCAGCAGCTGGGTGCTCCTAACCTGACTGATAATGTTTGGCTATATGGCGGTTCAATTAATAAAATTGAAGAAACTATTAGGTATGGGCGTAGCGGCGTTATGCCTGCCTGGAAAAACATTTTAGGTGAAGATAAAATTCATGTTATCTCAGCTTATGTCTACAGCTTGTCAAACGACGAATAAAACGCAGTATATAGCCCCGCTACGGCGGGGTTTTTTGTAAGAGGTCCTATTATGATTCAACCTTGGTATAAGCAGTTTTGGCCATGGTTTCTTATTTCCCTTCCCGTTACTGTAATGATCGTTTGCGGTGTTATCATTTATTTGTCCATTTCTCAGGGCAACTTTTCGATGGTGGTCGACGATTACTATAAACGCGGCAAGACAATTAACGCTGTTATTGAGCACGTTGAAGAAGCTCAGCGTCGTAATATTTCCTTCGAATTTACTGCAAATCAGGGCAAGTTAACTCTAAAATATGCTTCAGGTGAACCGGAAGAGCTGTCAGCTTTACGGGTTTATTTTGTGCATGCCACTCAGCCTGAAAAAGACTTTAGTCGCTTGCTAAGCGTCGCCGCAGACGGTACCTACCGGGCTGATATTCCAGACAACATCAGCGGCAAGTGGACCGTTACTGTTGAACCCTATAACAAGGTATGGAAAGTGAGCGAAAAGTATCAACTCCCTAAAAGTGAATTAACAAAACTTCGTCCATTATTATACGGAGTTTAAACACATGGAATGCTTCCACTGCCTGCAGCCTATTCCCCGGGGAGTTAACCTTTCTGTTGAATATAAAGGCTCAGAAAAGCCCGTCTGCTGTGCCGGTTGCCAGGCCGTGGCAGAAACCATTATTGAACATCGTCTACATGCTTATTATGAACACAGGGATATCTCTCAACTTCAGGAGACTCCTGTACTCCCTGATGAGTTAAATGATTTGAATTTGTATGACCACCCTGACTTACAAAAAGAGTTTGTAAGACACGAAGGTGATGGCACTGAGGTTGCCACTCTGACAATAGAGAATATCACTTGTGGTGCGTGCGGCTGGCTTATTGAACGTGAATTAATGCGTTTGAAAGGCATACATAAAGCTATCGTTAATGTTACCAGTCGTCGATTACAGGTTAGCTGGTCACCTGAGGAGTTAAAACTCAGCAATATTCTCAGAGCGTTAGCAGGAATTGGTTATAAAGCTTTGCCATTTCAGGCCAATGAGGCTGAACAACAATATGAGCGCCAGAGGAAAAGTTATATAAGGCGCTTAGGCGTGGCAGGTATTGCCACCATGCAAGTAATGATGATTGCTTTTGGCCTGTACTTCGGTGTGGTAAGTGACCTCTCTCCTGACTTACAGCGTTTTTTATGGGGAGTCAGTCTGGTATTTGCAACTCCAGTCATTCTGTACAGTGCACAACCTTTTTATGCTGGCGCTCTTCGGGCTATACAGGCTTCACGCTTGAATATGGATATTCCGGTAAGTATTGCTTTGTTAGGAGCTTACAGTGCCAGTGTGTACGCTACTATTACCAATACTGGCGAGGTGTACTTTGAATCCATCTCCATGTTCACTTTCTTCCTCTTAACTGGACGTTTTCTTGAGCTACTCGCAAAGGAGCGTGCGTTAAAATTTGCAACTAACCGGCTGACTCTTTTACCTAAGCTGGCTTCCAGAGAAACTGATGACGCTGTTGAATCTATTGCTATTAAGCAATTAAACGTCGGCGACATTATTCGTGTAAAAGCTGGTGAAACCATTCCTGCCGACGGAGAGTTGTTAAATCCGCAGGCACAGGTTGATGAAAGTTTGCTAACAGGTGAAAGCCTGCCACGTTCGAAAAAGCTTGGCGACGCAATTATTGCCGGCAGTATTAACCAGCACTCGCCGATACGCGTCAAAGTGACGGCTATTGCTCAGCAGACCGTGCTGGCGGGTATTATATCAATGCAGGACTCTGCATTAGCGGTTAAGCCAAGAGCTCAGCAAGTTATTGATAAAATTGCAGGTTATTTTATTGCTGCCATTTTAATTATTGCTGTTATTACGTTCTTCAGTTGGTGGTGGATTCAGCCTGAGCATGCGTTGTGGGTTACTTTAGCGGTTTTGGTTGCAACCTGCCCTTGTGCTTTATCACTTGCCGCTCCCACCGCGCTTACAGGTATTATTCATCGGCTCAATCGAGATGGCATATTACTTAAAGGCGCTGATGTATTAGAGTCTGTAAAGCAGTTAGACAAAGTTTGTCTTGATAAAACCGGTACTTTAACCGAGGGACAGTTTCGGCTTGTTGAACGCCAGGACTCTATCGACCCCAAAACAGTGAATCATATTGTTAGTGGACTGGAACTGTTTTCCGAGCACCCTCTTTCCGTTCCTTTGAGTCAACTTTCAGATACCCCTGCTAAATTTACTCATGTCAGCAACGAAATGGGGGCCGGACTGCAAGGCCAACTTGACGGTGAAGTTTATCGCGTCGGCAGTGAACGTTTTATTCAGCAATGGCACCCTGAGTTTAAAGCACTTAATAAGTACCAGGTAATTGTGGCAAGCAAAAAGCAGGTTTTGGCACAGTTCCGGGTTGAGGATCAGATACGAGACGGTGCAGCAGAAACCATAGAATGGTTAAAAGAAAATGGCTATGAGCCTATTATATTAAGTGGTGACAGTGAGTCCAGAGTCTATGAACTGGCGAAGGAGCTTGGCATATCTGAGTACCATAGTGGATTAAAGCCAGAGGAAAAATTGGCATTCGTTACCGAACAACAACAATTAGGTCATACTGTCTGGATGGTCGGTGACGGCATCAATGACAGTCCGGTTCTTGCAAAAGCTGATCTTTCAATGACCTTTTCAAAAGCATCAGACTTGGCGCAAACCGCTGCCGACGTTGTACTAATGTCAGAGTCATTGAACCAAATAAAAGTGGTTATAGAAAGCGCTCTGAAGACACGCAAGGTGATGCAGCAAAATTTCACTTGGGCATTAGTTTATAATGTATCTATATTACCTGTTGCTGCTATTGGTATGGTTGCACCATGGGCAGCAGCGCTTGGCATGTCGCTCAGCTCTCTGTTGGTCATTGGTAACTCTTTAAGGTTGTATCGAAAATGAGTGTAATTTACGCGTTAATACCGGTTGCGATAATTTTTGTGATCATCGCCGTGGCTATTTTTTTCTGGGCGGTACGCTCCGATCAGTTTGAAGATATTGAGCGTCAGGGTCTCAATATTCTAATGGATGATGAAGACAACAAGGCCGATGATGAATCCGATAAGCCAAAGCGCTGATCTTGTAACCGCATTACTCATGGGCCTTGCGGGCGCTGGTCACTGCCTGATGATGTGTGGCGGGATAGCAAGCGCCATGGGCATTAATACTAAGCCCCATCATGTATGGCTTTATAATTTAGGCCGAGTGTCCTCTTATATGATAATTGGAGCACTTGTTGGCGGCGCCATAGGCTTTTTTGCTCCCGAAGGTGGTTATACAACCGTTATTCTGCGTTGGTTGGCGGTTATTTTTCTACTTCTATTAGGGCTTTATTTTACGGGCTGGTTTGCTGGCCTGGTTTATTTGGAAAAAGCTGCAAGCCCGGTATGGCGAAAGGTTCAGCCCTTTGCCGCTAAGCTGAGAAACAAACCGGGTATTTTTGCCACTTTCTTTGCCGGAACCCTATGGGGCTGGCTGCCTTGCGGTATGGTTTACAGTGCTCTTAGCTGGGCCGCGTTAAGTGGTTCAGCCAGCGGTGGCGCATTAACCATGGCGGCTTTTGGCTTAGGAACCTTGCCAGCTATGGTTGCAGCAGGTCATTTCAGCCAGTTTCTGCACAACTTTTTGCGAGCTCAGGGGGTTCGCACAGCCATGGGTGTTTTATTGATTATTTATGCCTTATGGAGTTTATTGACCCTCCTCAAACCTTTTTTTCAATAAAGCCTGCAAAGCTTTCTGCTTTCGTCTAATCTAACTAATAGACGCGGATTTATTATGAGGTGAGTATGGACGCATTCCGTCATGTTTTGGTCGTTATAGATGCCGCCGATGAGCAGCATAAAGCCTTGAAAAGAGGTCTGCATATGGCTCGATTGAGTGATGCCAGACTGACGTTGTTTTTATCTATTTACGATTTCTCTTATGAAATGACAACCATGTTATCCAGCGAAGAACGCGATATTATGCGTTCTAATCTCATTGCTGACAGAAAAGCCTGGCTAACAGACTTGTTGAGTGAATTTGATACAGACGCAATTGCTATTGATATCAGCGTTGTTTGGCACAATCGCCCGTTTGAAGCCATTATTAGAGAAGCGATTAAACACAAGCATGATCTCATCATAAAAGGTACTCAGGTCAGTGCGAGTTTCCAAAATCTCATTTTCACACCAACTGACTGGCACTTGTTAAGAAAAGCCCCCTGCCCGGTTTTGCTGGTCAAAGAACACGAATGGCCCAGTCATGGCCAAATTATTGCCGCTGTTCACACCGGTTCAGAAGAAGAGCATCATCAGAAATTAAATAAACGAATTATTGAACACGCTCAGTCAATGAGCAAAGTTCTCGATGCCAGTGTGCATTTGGTTAATGCGTACCCTAGTGCGCCCGTTAATGTAGCGGTAGAAATTCCGGAGTTTGATGTCAGCGAATATACAGATGCACTCGAGCAGCATCATGTAAACCGAATGGCTGCTCTTGGCCGGGAGTATGGCATTTCCAGTCACTATCAGTACCTTTCTCAAGGTTTACCGGAACAAGTGATACCTGAAGCAGCCAAACAACTGGATGCCGAATTAGTCGTGTTAGGGACTATTGGCCGCACTGGGTTAAGCGCTGCGTTACTGGGTAATACTGCTGAGCATGTGCTGGATCAGTTAAATTGCGACGTATTAGCCATTAAGCCAGAAGACTTCGTTAGTCCCCTCGCTTGAGTTTAATGCCTCAGGTATAATCCGGCTCCTAACGCTTAAATATGACAGGTTGCAGGAGCCATTATGGCCAGTGAAAACAAATACAGTTTCAACAAACTACAGAAACGTATTCGCCGCGAAGCCGGCAAAGCCATACAAGATTTTGGCATGATTGAGGATGGTGACCGCATCATGGTCTGTCTGTCCGGTGGAAAAGACAGCTACACTCTATTAGACACATTGCAGTACCTTCAAAAAGTCGCTCCTGTAAGATTCTCCCTGATCGCCGTTAACCTTGATCAAAAACAGCCAGGTTTCCCAGAGCATGTACTTCCTGAGTATTTAGAAAAGCTTGGTGTTGAATACAAAATTGTTGAAGAAGACACCTATAGTATCGTGAAAGATAAAATCCCTGAAGGAAAGACAACCTGCTCTCTTTGTTCGCGTTTACGCCGTGGAATTTTATACCGTACGGCAAAGGAGTTAAAAGCCACTAAAATAGCTCTGGGACACCACAGAGACGATATGATTGAAACCTTGTTTTTAAATATGTTTCATGGCGGCAAATTAAAATCGATGCCGCCGAAACTCGCAAGCGATAACGGTGAACATATTGTTATTCGACCACTTGCCTACGCCCGGGAAAAGGACATAGAGCAATATTCTGAGGCTATGGAGTTCCCAATTATTCCGTGCAACTTGTGTGGCTCTCAGGAAAATCTTCAAAGGAAGCAAATAAAGCAAATGCTTAACCAGTGGGATAAGCAGTTTCCAGGAAGAATTGAGAGTTTATGTACCGCAATGCGAAATGTTGTTCCTTCGCATCTGGCTGACAATGTCCTGTTTGACTTTAAAGCGGTTACTGCCAACGGCGTGGCCGATGAAAACGGCGATAAAGCTTTTGATACCGAAAATTTTAGCTCTGTTGCAGTAAATAATGAGCCTGTTTTAATGAGTGATATTCCGATTAAACAGCTGGCTTAAACAAGACAAAAAAGGCTCCTGATTGGAGCCTTTTTTTTATTATGTCGAAGTGCGTTATTCGGGTTGTGGTGGTGGATTCAACTCTTCGCTAACGCGTTCCACAATTGGTCGGTTTATACGGATCATTGCTCGTAGCTCTTCAATATAATCCTCGCCGCGCTCTGAATAGCTCGAAAGTCCAGTAATAAGATCTCGTGCCAAAATATCTGCATTATTTAAACGCTTTTGCTCACGCAGTAAACGTAAATCCAGATAAGCTCCGTGGGTGTTTATATTCCGCATGTAGCTCTTTACCGAGGCATTAACCGAGTCAAACTGCGCAACCTCATGGCGACCACCTTCAACTCTTCCGGTAGGCACTAGACCACAACCTTTCGAGTAACACCATTGCCCAAATAGGTTTAAACCTTTTCTGGAGAAACGCGAAGTTCCCCAACCAGATTCATTGGCGGCCTGCACCAAAACCATCATTTCCGGAATAATATCGATGCGTCGTTTCAGAAGACCAAACAGATTATCATCAATGGCAATATCGTCTTCCAGACGGTAGTAATTTATCCACTCTTCCATTTGTTTCTTGTCTGCAGCGGTAAGTTCGCCGTTTTTATAGCGTTCATAAATGGCTTTAAGATACGCTCTATCATGCAATATACGTATATTTTCAGCTTCAACTAAAGGCAGCAAAAAACGAAAGAACTCTTCCTTCTTTTCGGTGACATCTGTCATTGACATAAAATCCGGGAGATCTCTTTTAACTTCAACCTCCGGAATTGCTGGTAAATGCGCCGTAACCGATTGATCCGGAACTTTTACATCAGGCTCCTTAATAAGCCAGGGTAAAAGTAATGCAGCTATACTCAGTACTATGAACAGTAAAATTGTTAATAATCGCATGTAGTCCTCAAGCCGAAATATTTTCAGACGAATTATCTTTTTTGGATTTCTCAATAACAGTTACGCCAATAATGTCTCGATAGACCACTCCAATGAGGTTATAGATCATTGGGAGCATCCAAATAAGACCAAGTCCGAAAGGAATTATAGCGACAAACAGTAAACCCAGAATAATAAGAAACAACAGAATAAATTTGGGAAGTTTAAAATGCGTTATTTTTATCGAGTAGTACAATGCACTTAACGGCCCCACCCCTCGCTCAACGACTAACGGCATAGCAAGACTCAAAATTACCGTAATATAAAGCGATACTAATATTGCAAAATTAGGGTGGACCAGCACCATTAATTCACTGACCAGTATGCTAAGCAAGCTGCTAATAACGGCAACGGTAATGAGCGGAAGCAGTACATTGAATCCGTTAAAAACATCGGCTGTTTTTGTTTGAATCCCAACGCTATGTTTAATTCCCATTAGCATCAACCCGCCAAGTAACGGTGCGCTGATAACAGCCTGAAGAATACTGGCAAGGTATTGAATTTGCGCCGAGCTTTCTATGGCGTCAATTGAGAATACGCTCATTAAAGCCAGAACCATAAGCACGTTAATGCCTAACAAAATTAAGAAACCACCAATCAAAGACACTAAGTTTGACTTGGTTACATTAAACGACTGCTCTAATACTTGCCGCACTGACAGCTGATAGTTCCCTTTTAGGGCGTCAATCAGTGAGCCTCCAATGACTACTTTGTTATCATCCACAGAAATTCCCACACTTTTTTTAACAGTAAGATAAACTAGCGCCCGATATACTAGAGTATCCATTGACGCGATCCAATTTAAATCGACAGAACAATTTGAGGCAGGCATGAAATCACAGAAAAAGCGACCCGCCAATCCTAAGTTGGTTTTGCTAAACAAGCCCTACGGTGTGTTATCGCAATTTACAGGTGAGGAAGGCGACCAAACATTAAAGGCTTTCATCCCACATAATGATGTCTACCCCGCCGGACGATTGGATAAGGACAGTGAAGGCCTGCTTTTGTTAACCAACGATGGCGTTTATCAGGCGCGCCTGGCAAATCCTAAATATAAAGTATGGAAAACTTACTGGGTTCAAGTCGAAGGTGAACCCAGTGAAGAACAACTGGAGCAGTTACGAAATGGCGTTGAATTGAACGATGGAATGACGCGTCCAGCCGAAGCCTTTGTAATGCCCGAGCCAATGAACCTATGGCCACGAAACCCGCCAGTCAGAGAGCGTAAAACGGTGCCCGACACCTGGCTTTGCATTAAAATTCGTGAAGGTAAAAACCGTCAGATTCGCCGTATGACAGCGCATGTTGGACTCCCTACTCTGCGCCTTATACGTGCGGCAATTGGTCCGTTTCAGTTAAAAACGCTGCAGCCGGGCGAATGGCGTGAAGAACCGCCTGTTTGGTAGTTTCCTGAGCTACCCTAGCGCGGCCTAAAATGATAGAATGCGCAGCCAATTCAGGAGTTACAGTCAGCCAGGTCAGTCTATGTCAAATGCCAGTAAAAAAGTCATTGTTGGAATGTCAGGAGGAGTCGACTCTTCCGTGTCAGCCTATCTTCTTCTGCAACAGGGCTATCAGGTCGAAGGCCTGTTTATGAAAAACTGGGAAGAAGATGATACTGACGAATACTGCGCTGCATCCGAAGATTTAGCCGATGCCGAAAAGGTTTGCGAAACACTCGGCATAGAGCTGCACACAATCAATTTTGCCGCAGAGTACTGGGACAACGTGTTCGAGTACTTTTTGGAAGAATACAAAGCCGGGCGAACACCGAACCCGGATATCATGTGTAACAAAGAAATTAAATTTAAGGCCTTTCTGGAATTTGCCGCAGAAGCATTAAATGCCGATTACATTGCGACCGGACATTATGTGCGTCGTCAGCAGAACGACGGAAAGTGGGAAATGCTGCGCGGTTTAGACAGTAATAAAGACCAAAGCTACTTCCTTTATACGCTAAGCCATGAGCATATTGCACAAACTTTGTTTCCGGTTGGCGAGCTGGAGAAATCAGAAGTTCGGAGAATTGCAGAAGAGCAAGGCCTTGTTACAGCGGATAAAAAAGACTCTACAGGTATTTGCTTTATTGGCGAGCGCAAATTTAAAGACTTTCTCCAGCAGTACCTGCCGGCAAAGCCCGGCCCCATTGAGTCTGTCGATGGCGAACAGTTAGGTGAACATGAAGGTTTGATGTACCACACTCTGGGTCAGCGTAAAGGCTTACACATTGGCGGAATGGCCGACACCTCCGGCGAGCCCTGGTACGTTGTCGATAAAGACGTAGAGAGAAATGTGCTTATTGTTGCGCAGGGAAAAAATCATCCCCGCCTCTATTCTCAGGGGCTTATTGCCGGGCAACTGCACTGGGTGAGTCGTACCACACCATTAAAGGCTTTCGATTGTACGGTTAAAACGCGCTATCGCCAGCAGGATATACCGTGCAGGGTTACTCCGCTTGATAACGGCGACTTTCAGGTTCAGTTTAAAGAGCCTGTTGCAGCGGTAACGCCAGGACAATCCGCAGTATTCTACAGCGACGACGTTTGTTTAGGTGGCGGCATTATTGAACAGCGCATTACCGATTTTGAGGTCAAGCTATGAATGAGTGGCAGCAGCGAGTAATTGCTTTAGCTGGTATGTCGTTAAGTGCTATGGCCGTGCAGAAGCTGGCTCGCAGTGGAGAACTTTACCCTGAGTCTATTACCAACACTTTGGTCCACAGTCTTCTGCAACAAAACCCTGACAACATCGAAGATATTTACGGCGGTCTGGAGAATATTCAGCCAGGCATTCAGGCATTTATTCGTCAGGCCGGAAATAATAAAAATAAAGATCTAGAGGTCACCCGCTATTTAGTCGGATTGATCCACCTGTCCCGGCGCTTACTTAAGCAGCCCGACGTACTTAATTTACTGGGTGAACGTATCGCTCAGGTAAAACGTCAGAAAGAAGAATTTGAATTTGAAGATTATCGCGTACAGCAAAGTTTTGCGGGGATTTACCGCGAGTTGATAAGTCCTCTGGGACAGCCTATTCGAATTAATGGAAACCCGGAGTTTTTGAAGCGGGACTCAAATCAGCACCATATTAGAACCTTGTTGCTGGCCGGCATTCGTAGTGCCGTGCTTTGGCAGCAAGTAGGCGGCAAACGTCGTCATTTCGTATTTTCAAGAAAGAAAATGTTAGATACAGCGCAGCAATTGTTGCATGTCGCATAAAAGATTAATGACTTAATTAACTCTCGGAGAGCCAGTTTATGTTGCCCTTTTCTTCACTAACCGCAGTGTCACCTGTCGATGGACGATACGCTTCAAAAGCAGAAATGTTACGTCCTATTTTCAGCGAGTACGGACTGATTAAATTTCGTGTCACTGTTGAGGTTCGTTGGTTGCAGTTATTAGCCGAAGTCGATGGCATTAAAGAAGTGCCGGCATTAAGTGAAGAAGCGACACAAATACTGAACGCCATTGTTGAAAACTTCTCAGTAGAAGACGCTGAACGCATAAAGACCATTGAGCGCACAACCAATCACGACGTGAAAGCGGTTGAATACTTCCTGAAAGAACAAGTCGCTAATAACGAAGAACTGAATAAAGTATCCGAATTCATCCACTTTGCCTGTACTTCAGAGGACATTAACAACCTTTCTCATGGCTTAATGCTGAACACAGCTCGTGACGAAGTATTAGTACCGATGATGCAGGAATTAGTTGATCGGGTTAAAGAGCTGGCGAAAGAACACAAAGCCGTTCCTATGATGGCCCGTACGCACGGCCAACCGGCAACGCCAACCACAATGGGCAAAGAGTTTGCGAACGTTGCTGTGCGTCTACAACGTCAGCTGACGCAGCTTAAAGCTGTAGATGTCATGGGTAAAATCAACGGTGCTGTCGGTAACTATAACGCGCACCTTGCGGCCTACCCTAATGTCGACTGGCATCAAATCTCAGAGCAATTCGTTACGTCACTCGGTTTAAGCTGGAACGCGTACACGACTCAAATTGAGCCGCATGACTATGTTGCAGAATACTTTGACGCACTGGCTCGCTTTAACACCGTACTCATCGATTTTGATCGTGATGTCTGGGGTTATATTGCTTTGAACCACTTTAAACAGCGTACTGTTGAAGGTGAAGTTGGCTCTTCAACGATGCCTCATAAAGTGAACCCTATCGACTTTGAAAACTCCGAGGGCAACCTGGGTATTGCTAATGCGGTTATGCAACATTTGGCTCAGAAGCTGCCTATTTCCCGCTGGCAACGTGATCTGACTGATTCTACCGTTTTACGTAATTTAGGTGTCGGTGTTGCGCATGCTGTTATTGCATTTCAGGCAACGTTAAAAGGTTTGAGTAAGCTGGAAGTTAATGAAGCCCGTCTGGCAGCTGAGCTTGATGAAAATTGGGAATTGATGGCGGAACCGGTGCAAACCGTTATGCGCCGATACGGTGTTGAAAAGCCGTACGAAAAGCTTAAAACCTTAACTCGCGGAAAACGCATTACCAGCGATGATCTTGCGAAATTTATTGACTCTTTAGACGTGCCAGATGCTGCTAAAGATGAAATGAAAGCTTTAACACCAGCTAACTATATTGGCCGCGCAACTCAGTTTGTTGATGATCTTGTATGAAATTAGCTTTTGATAAAGACGATTTTTTAAAAAACTACTGGCAGAAAAAGCCTTGTCTTATTCGACAAGGCTTTGCTGATTTTACGGACCCTGTCAGCCCAGAAATTCTAGCTGGACTGGCCATGGAAGAAGGCGCCGACTCTCGGGTTATTGAGTCACAGACAGATACAGAATCTGGCTGGTTGGTTACTCATGGCCCGTTTGAAGAATACGAGCAGTTTGGTGAGAGCCACTGGACCTTATTGGTTCAATCAGTAAATGAGTGGCTGCCAGACGTTGGCGAATTGATAACGCCTTTCCGTTTTCTTCCGGATTGGCGCATAGACGATGTCATGGTCAGTTTCTCATGCGAAAACGGTGGTGTTGGTCCGCACCTGGATCAGTATGACGTTTTTATCATACAGGGAGCCGGTTCTCGACACTGGCGCGTTGGTGAGCGACAATCAATGCGGGAGTGTCAGCCAGCAGCCGACCTTTGCCAGGTAGAAGGTGAGTTTAAAGCCGTTATTGATGAGCACCTGAAAGCCGGTGATGTTTTATATATTCCCGCAGGCTGTCCGCATGATGGTGTTGCCTTAGAGCCTTCGCTCAACTACTCGGTTGGGTTCCGGGCGCCGTCAAAAGCAGAGTTATTATTGCAGCTGGGCGATATTGCCATGCAACAGGAGTCCCTTCAGGAACGATACCAGGATCCAGAAATTGGCAGCGACGATACTTCCTGGGAAATTGAAGAAAAGCAATTAGCCGCCTTAAAAGGCTTTTTGAAAGAAGCCCTTGAGAGTGACGAAACAGACAGGTTACTGGCGAGAATTGTATCGCAGTCAAAACGCCCTCTTCCCGAGCCAGAATTGCCAACAACAGCAGCGCAAGTGCCAGACTTATTGGCGCAACCTAATGCCTTCATTGAGAAAGCGTCCGGTGCCCGTTTCTTAAAACTGAGTCAGACCGAGTTTTATGGCAATGGGGAAGCTTTTGCGGTATCTCCGGAAGCCTTACCCACAGCAGAATGGCTGGGCCAACTGCAAGGCTCAAAACCCGCATCGGAGCTTTCGAAACGAGTAAATTCAACGGCACAGGCTGAGCTAGTTGCTGAAACGATAAATCAGGGAATTATCTATTTATACATTGAAGAATCCTGAGCGATTCTGTGTAAACAAGAGTTGATAAACACCCGTTTGAATTGCTGAATTTATTCACTTAATTAAGTAGCGCGAGCCCTATCTAAATGGTAATGTTCGCGCAATTTTTGAAGCAATGAGGAATTGAAATTCATGTCTCTATACGAGCATCCCGAATTCGATCATCACGAGCAAGTTGTCTTTTGTCATGATCAGGAATCAGGCCTAAAAGCCATTATTGCAATTCATGACACAACTTTAGGTCCAAGCCTTGGTGGTACCCGTTTGTGGAACTACGCTTCATCGGCCGAAGCTTTAACCGATGTGCTGCGCTTGTCGCGCGGTATGACTTATAAAAGTGCTATGGCCGGCTTACCATTAGGTGGCGGTAAAGCGGTTATTATTGGTGACGCCAAGAAAATTAAAAGCGAAGAACTGTTCCGCGCATACGGTCGTTTTATCGAGTCATTGAGCGGCCGTTATATTACTGCAGAAGATGTGAACATTCGTACCGAAGACATCGACATGGTTGCGAAAGAAACCAGTCATGTTGCCGGAACTGCTGATAAAGCTGGTGATCCTTCACCTCATACAGCACTGGGCACTTATCTGGCTCTTAAAGCTGCGGCAAAACACAAGTTAGGCAGTGAAGATCTTAAAGGTGTAAAAATAGCGGTTCAGGGCCTTGGTTCTGTTGGTTATGACTTTGCTAAGTACTGCGCAGAAGACGGTGCTGAGCTTATCGTTACAGACATTAACGAAGAAGCTATAGAGCGTGCCGTTAAAGAACTCGGCGCGAAAGCTGTTGGTTTGGATGAAATCTACAGTGTTGATGCTGACGTCTATGCGCCATGTGCGCTGGGTGCAACCATCAATGACGAAACTCTAAAGCAACTGAAAGTTAAAATCATTGCCGGAAGCGCTAATAACCAGTTAGCGAACCCTAAACACGATCAAGCAGTAAAAGATATGGGTATTCTTTACGCACCTGATTACGTGATTAATGCCGGTGGTGTCATTCATGTGTGTTCAGAAGCCGCTAATATGAGCTTAGAAGAAACCGATAAACGTGTTCGTGGTATTTACGACACTCTGGATCAGCTTTTTGCTCGTGCAAACGACGAAGACCGCCCTACCGGTGCAGTTGCTGACCAAATGGCACGTGAAATTATAGCCAAAGGTAAGCAGTAAACGTTGCTGCAAATAAAAGCCTGATTTAACTCAGGCTTTGTAAAATGATTTCAAGCGGGTGTTTCACCCGCTTTTTTTCTATCCGTTTTATCTGAGACCGGCATGAGAACCCGGTTACCAGCACACCGCTGCTGCCGTATTGCTGAACTGCCTGCTGCCACCCCATTTCATACAGGCCGAGGCTGTCACTCTGGTTCTGTTTTTCGTGACCAAAAGTTCCTGCCATACCACAACAAGCAACGTTAACGATATCCAGTGTTAACCCTAATTTACTGAACAATTCTTGCCATTGATGCGCCGACTCTGGAACAAAGCTTTGCTCTGTACAGTGCAATAGCAGTCCATAATTGCTGGTGCTGGCTGGCCCGGCTTTCTCAAAGTTTAGCGTGCTTAACCATTCAACTACGGTCATTACCTCAACCTCTGGCAACTGACCTCCGTTTGATTTTCGGTATTCATCTCTGAATATCAAAGCCGTAGAGCTGTCTGGCCCAATCAGTGGAATTCCTGCATCGGAAAGCGGTTTCAATTGCTCAGTAACTTTAGTCGCCGTTTTGTCGAAATCACCAAGGAAACCTTTGACATGCTGTGCTTTACCATGCCCTATAAAAGGCAGTAAAACCGGAGTAAAACCGAGCTTCTTAATGAGTAGCCCCAGCTTTAATACAAAGTCAGCCTCATAGAATGTGGTAAAAGGATCCTGCGCAATAACAACCGCCTGTTCGCGTTCTCTTTCAGTTAAACTCAGAACTTGTTCTGTTGTTAGCTCAACGAGGCCGTGACGCTTCCATGCAGTTCTCAAATTGGGCGTTGAAAATAAAGGGGTATCGACATAACCCACACCGTATTTAAGAATAACCCGGCTTATAGGGTTATTAATCAGCAAATTACTCAAAACAGGGAACTGACTTGCAAGAGGCGCCGTTTTTTCTATGCCCTTTACTAAGTAGTCCTTTAATGGACGAGCGTATTTACTGTAATAATGATCGTAAAAACGCGCACGAAATGTTGGGACATCGACATTAACCGGACACTGATTCGTACAGGCTTTGCACGCCAGACATTTATCCATCGACTGTTTTACTTCATGACTAAAATCGCTTCGCCCTGTAAGTCGGTTTAGCTGGCGTTTAGCAAAGCTTACCGGCTGAGGCCTTTGAGTGGCGTCATAACCCGCGTTATGGGTCAACCGTAACCATTCGCGCAGAAGCCCTGCCCGACCTTTAGGAGAATAACGACGGTCCCGTGTGACTTTATACGAGGGGCACATAGCGGACTTGGGGTCATAATTGAAACACAAGCCATTACCGTTACAGTCCATTGCATTTTTGTAGCTGTTTCTGGTTGCTATTGGAATCTGCCTGTCAAAAAAGCCTCGTTTTACTGCGTCAACAGAAACTAATTGCACATCAGTATTCAGAGGCGTGCAAATTTTCCCCGGGTTCAATTGGTTAAACGGGTCAAAACTCGCCTTAATTTTCTGCAATTCTTTATAAAGGTGCTCTCCAAAAAAAGCGGGGGCGTATTCGGAGCGATAACCTTTTCCGTGCTCGCCCCACATGAGTCCGCCATACTTCTGGGTTAATTCTGCCACCTGGTCACTAATTTCTCTAAGCAGGACTTCATCGTCCGGCTCACACATGTCCAGGGCTGGCCGTACGTGTAAAACCCCGGCGTCCGCATGCCCAAACATTCCGTAGTGCAGGCCTTTAGCATCTAATAGCGCCCTAAACTCATTAATAAAGTCAGCCAGTTTTTCAGGAGGAACCGCCGTGTCTTCGGCAAAAGCAACGGGTTTACGTCGGCCTTTTGTCGCACCTAATAAACCCACCGACTTTTTGCGCATAGCATAAATCAGCTGTATACTCGGCAGGTCATCACAAATTTGATAACCAATAACACCTTTGTTGTCTTTGCTTTTAATCAGTTTATCCAGACGTTTGGTTAACGAACCGACCTTCTCGTCTATTTCCTCTTGATCAAGCCCGGTAAACTCAACCATGTTGATACCGTCCATCCGCTGACCTTCAACATCAGAAAGTAAAGGTTCAACCGACTTCCAAATGATATCCTCACGAGCAAGATCAAGCACCGTACTGTCAACGGTTTCTACTGAAGTTGCTTTAGCTTCCACTAAGAAAGGAGAATTCTCTAGTGCAGACTGAAAGTTTGAATATTTAACATTAACCAGCACTCTGTGCTTAGGAATGGGAGTGATATTCAGCTTCGCTTCGCTGACAAAGCCTAAGGTCCCTTCCGAGCCTGCGATGACTCGAGAAACATCAATTTTTTGATCTCCAGGGTCATAGGCATGCTTTAAATCGTAGCCGGTCAGGAACCGGTTTAAAGGCGGAAACTTTTCACGAATATGAGTTTCTTCACCAACACAGGTGTCTATCACCTGGCGGTAAATACGAGCTATTCGGTTGTCCTGGCGAGCGATACTTTCCGCTTGCTCTAGCGAAACCGGACCGCTGTCTAGTACATGCCCATCAAGTAATACGGTTTTCAGGCCAAGAATATGATCACTGGTTTTACCGTAAACTAACGAGCCCTGACCTGAGGCGTCGGTATTAATCATGCCACCCAGAGTCGCGCGATTGCTGGTAGAAAGGTCAGGTGAAAAGAAGTAGCCGTGAGGCCTTAAAATATCATTGAGCTTATCTTTAACCACCCCAGCCTGAACTTTAACCCAACCTTCCTTAGGGTTAACTTCAAGCACTTTATTCATGTGTCGGCTTAGATCAACCACAACACCTGAGGTTAACGACTGTCCATTAGTGCCGGTTCCGCCGCCTCGGGGAGAGAACTGCACACTGCTGTTACTCTCCTCACCAGCAAGCTTCATTAATAAAACAAGGTCGCCATGATGCAGTGGGTACAACACTGCCTGAGGCAGACTTTGATAAACGCTGTTATCCGTAGCCGCAATTAAACGGCCAGAGTAACTGACATCAATTTCACCAGCGAACCCCGACTCTTTTAACTGCTCTATAAAGTGCCGGTAGTTCTCTGGTAAAGCGTTTTCAGCAGCAACCTTGGGTAATACTGTCATTTTTACAGGTGGTCCGCCAAGTACATCCATGTCTCAATAACGGTATCCGGGTTCAGTGATACCGAATCGATCCCCTGTTCTACCAACCAGGCGGCAAAATCAGGATGATCCGACGGCCCCTGACCACAAATACCGACGTATTTACCGCGCTTCTTGGCCGTTTGAATGGCCATTGCCAGCAGCTTTTTCACCGCTTCGTTACGCTCATCAAATAAATGTGCGATAACGCCGGAATCACGATCCAAACCTAAAGTTAACTGGGTTAAGTCGTTAGAACCAATAGAGAAACCGTCGAAGATGTCGAGGAATTCGTCTGCCAACAGAGCGTTAGAAGGCAGCTCACACATCATAATTACGCGTAAACCATTTTCGCCCTGAACCAGTCCCTGTTCGGCCAGAAGTTCAATAACCTTGCGACCTTCTTCAAGAGTTCTGACAAATGGGATCATGATTTCGATATTGGTCAGACCCATATCGTTACGAACGCGTTTAATTGCTTCACACTCCAGTGCAAAGCAGTCGCGGAATTCTTCAGAGATATAACGAGATGCACCACGGAAACCCAGCATTGGGTTTTCTTCGCCAGGTTCATACTGCTTTCCGCCGATAAGGTTGGCGTATTCGTTCGACTTAAAGTCAGACATACGCACAATGACGCGTTCGGGTGAGAATGCGGCACCTAAGGTAGAAATGCCTTCAGCTAAACGTGCTACGTAGTATTCGCGAGGGCTGCTGTAGCCGGCCATCATACTATCAATCGTTTTCTTCAGCTCATCACTTTGCTGCTCGTAATTTAGCAAGGCTTTAGGGTGAACGCCTATCATTCGGTTAATAATAAACTCCAGGCGAGCCAGGCCAATACCGGCATGGGGCAAGCTGGCAAAATCGAACGCTCTGTCGGGGTTGCCCACGTTCATCATAATTTTTAAGGGTAGATCTGGCATAGCATCAATTTGTGACTCAGTGATATCAAAGTCCAGTTCGCCCTGGTAGATATAACCCGTGTCGCCTTCAGCACAAGAAACCGTAACCGCTTGTCCATTACTGATATGGTCAGTTGCATCACCGCAACCAACAACCGCCGGAATGCCAAGCTCACGGGCTATAATAGCAGCGTGACAAGTACGGCCACCACGGTTAGTCACAATGGCAGCCGCGCGCTTCATAATCGGCTCCCAGTCAGGGTCGGTCATATCGGTTACTAATACGTCGCCCGGCTGGACTTTATCCATTTCACTGATGTCATTCAGCACACGAGCAACACCACGACCAATACGCTGGCCAATAGCACGGCCAGTACAAACAACGTCACTTTTGGCTTTTAGTGCAAAGCGTTCAATAGCTTGCCCTTTTTGGTTTGACTGAACCGTTTCGGGGCGTGCCTGAACAATATAAAGTTTGCCGTCAATGCCGTCTTTTGCCCACTCGATGTCCATTGGACGACCGTAGTGCTCTTCAATAATCAGAGCCTGTTTAGCCAAATCTTCAACTTCTTCATCGGTTATCGAGAAGGTCAGACTTTTCGACTTTTCGATGTCTTCAATGACTGTCTGCTTTCCATGCTCTCTGTCGTTAGAGAAAATCATCTGGATTTTTTTGCTGCCGAGCGTTCTACGCAGTACTGAAGGACGCCCTGCTTTTAACGTTGGCTTATGTACGTAGAATTCGTCCGGATTAACAGCGCCTTGTACGACCATCTCACCAAGACCGAAAGATGAGGTAATGAAAACAACATCGTCAAAGCCTGATTCAGTGTCAATGCTGAACATAACCCCGGAAGAGGCAATGTCACTGCGGACCATACGCTGTATACCTGCTGACAAGGCAACACCGCGGTGGTCGTAGCCCTGATGAACACGGTATGAAATAGCGCGGTCGTTAAACAAAGAGGCGAATACGTGCTTAATAGCTTCCATAACGCTACCCAGACCACGTACGTTCAGGAAGGTCTCCTGCTGGCCGGCAAATGAGGCATCCGGCATGTCTTCAGCCGTTGCGGAGCTGCGTACCGCAAAACTGAATTCATCGTTATTTTCGCTAAGTTCGGAAAAAGCGTCCTTTATGGCAGCTTCAAATTCCGGTTGGAACGGCGTATCGATGATCCACTGACGAATTTCCTTACCAGCCTTTGCTAAGGCCTGAACATCGTCAACATCAAGTGTGTCGAGCAAATCGTGAATACGATCGTTTAAGCCGCTTTGCTCCAGAAACTGGTTATAGGCGTCTGCCGTTGTCGCAAAACCACCGGGAACTTCAACCCCTGCTCCGGCTAAGTTACTGATCATTTCACCCAGTGAGGCATTTTTACCACCGACTCGGTTTACGTCCTGCATTCCCAGATGTTGGTACCAAACTACGTATTCTTGCACGTCACAATCCTTAATTGATTTTTTCGGCATGGAAGTGACTACTATTTTACACGCTGCGGCCCAACAAGTTAATATCGAACCTTCAATCGCTTAAAAAGAGATCCGCCTGTGCGCTATGCGTTTTACATTTCTGACGGTACGGCACTGACCGCCGAGGCCTTTGGTCACGCGCTTTTATCGATGTTCCCGGTCACTTTTGAACACAAAACATTGCCTTTTATCGATAATCAGAAAAAAGCCGATGAAGTGTGTAAAACAATAAAAAAGGCCGTTTTAGACAGTGGCGAGCCTCCTTTAATCTTCCATACTTTCGTAAATGAGAAGCTGAAAGCCAAAATCACCGACTGTGGCGGCATATGTTATGACTTTCTGGATCATTTCATCGCGCCAGTAGAAAAAGAGCTGGGAGTTGAAGCTCAGCCTAAAACGCATCGTACTCATGGCGTACATAAAAACTACAACTTCCGAATAGATGCGATTAATTATGCTCTGGATAACGATGACGGGAAGCGTCTGAATCAACTGGATAAAGCCGATTTGATTTTAATTGGGGTGTCCCGTACAGGGAAAACACCAACCAGTTTATACCTTGCCATGCAGTATGGTATTAAGGTTGCGAACTATCCATTGACCGATGATGATGATTTTGAACGGTTACAATTACCTAAAGAACTGAAGCTGCATCGTCATAAGCTATTTGGTTTAACTCTCTCTTCACAGCGGCTACATGAAATAAGAAGTCAACGACGAGAAGGCAGTCAGTACGCCTCAATGGCTCAATGCCGATTTGAACTTGCAGAAGTAGAAAGGCTTTATAGCCGCGAGGCCATACCCTTTATTAATTCAACGCACTATTCCGTGGAAGAAATTGCGGCAAAAATTCTGGCTAAAACTAACTTAGAGCGGCATCGCTATTAATGCCGCCCTATTCTTTTTGGGACAATGAAACTAGTTAGCGTTGGTGCTTTCAAAAATTTTGTCTGCTGACGCGGCGACAAAGCCGGTATAAAGCTTGCCGTTTTCAATTTCGTAGCGCTTAGCAAACTCATAGAAGCAACTGGGGATCTCGGCAGTCTTGTCAGAAAACTCAACCGGATGGCGATCGGCCATGGTTGATGACTGTTCCAGGTAAACTTCCGGAGAACCTTTAATTTCGCCACCAGAGTCATTCAGTTTGAAGCAATTGTCTTTCAACTTCTGGTTCACTTGTTCAAGAGACTCATATCCGGGCAGTTGATTCACACTGACCGTGAAGTGGTTAGCGCAATAACCAAACGCTGCCATCCAGGCTGCGTACTCACTTTCTTCTAACAAAGCCTGATAATCAGCATGGCTGACTTTCCAGTGCGTCCCTGAGTACAAGAAGTCTGACTTTTTCGTGTCTTCAACTGATACTTGAGCCACCATGTCTTTCACTTTCTTTTGCAGCTCTTCTGAGAACTCAGCAGTCATCAACTCGCTGATAAACACTTTTGGTAGTTCAGGGTCTTCATGCTCAAAATGTTTTGCACGAAGCTTCTTCGCTTCAAAGTGGTAATCACCACCTTCTTTATAGCCCAAGTCTAAAAAGTGCTGAGCCAATACTTCTAAGCCTACCGGACTGATATCGAAGGTACGAAAGGCAACGTGGTCATTCACTATAGGATGCCCTTCTCCTAAAATTTGATGAACCTTCTTTGCTGAAGGTGTCCGTGATAAATAATCTTGCCACAAGTTTTCAAATAACACTTCTACCTGTTGCGACATACAACAATATACCTCTTAAATAATCGGTTAAAGGAGACTATCAGCCCTCGCCGTTGCGGGCTGCTTTTAATGACTCGGCGACTAAGAACGCCAATTCTAACACTTGATCAGCGTTCAGTCGCGGATCGCATTGTGTGCGATAACGGCTGGATAAATCGGCTTCACTGATACGGTAAGCGCCACCGGTACATTCAGTAACATCCTCACCTGTCATTTCTAAGTGAATACCACCAGGGTAAGTGCCTTCCGCCTGGTGAATAGCAAAGAAATGTCTTAATTCTTTATGTATGGCGTCAAAATTGCGAGTTTTCAGACCATTATCCGCTTTAATGGTATTGCCGTGCATTGGGTCACTAGACCACACTACGTTTCGGCCTTCCTGCTTAACCCGACGTACCAGTTCCGGTAACTTATTGGCCAGATTGTCAGCCCCCATACGGGTAATGAGCGTTAAACGACCAGGCTCGTTATCAGGGTTCAGTATGTCGAGTAGTGCAATAAGTTCGTCGGCTGGCATGGTTGGGCCTACTTTCACACCAATCGGGTTATGAATACCGCGCATAAACTCAACATGGGCTTGATCCAGCTTGCGGGTACGCTCACCAATCCAGACCATGTGCGCAGAACAGTCATACGGAAGCCCTGTTAAGGTGTCTGTGCGCGTCAAAGCTTGCTCGTAAGGCAATAACAAAGCTTCATGAGAGGTGAACAGTGATGTCTCATGAATGGTTGCGTTGTTATCTGCGTTTATTCCCAACACTTCCATAAAACGCAAAGCAGACTGTATTTCTTCGGCAATTTGTTGGTAGCGTTCTTTTAACGGGTTTGACGCAAGAAAACTTAAGTTCCATTTGTGCACTTTATGTAAGTTGGCCAAACCACCCTGTGCAAATGCACGAAGTAAGTTTAAAGTTGCTGCAGAGTGGTGATATGCCTTAAGCATACGTTCAGGGTCGGGTTGACGAGCTGCGTCGACAAACTCTGGTCCGTTAATGATATCGCCACGATAGCTGGGCAAACTTAAGTCACCGACAGTTTCAAAGTCACTTGAGCGCGGTTTGGCGTACTGTCCTGCCATACGAGCCACTTTTGTCACCGGACAGGAGCCTGCAAACGTCATGACGATGGCCATTTGCAGAATCACTTTGAAAGTGTCACGAATTTTAGGGGCGTTAAAATCGCTAAAAGATTCTGCGCAGTCACCACCCTGTAACAGGAAACCTTCTCCTTCACAGACATTCTTAAGCTGGTTTCTTAGCGCCCGTATTTCTTCAGCGAATACAAGAGGCGGAAACTGACTAAGCTGCTGTTCTACAGCGTGTAATTGCGACGGATCTGAGTATTTCGGCTGTTGTTCAATTGGCTTATCGCGCCAACTGCGCGCACTCCACTGGGCCATAACAAAAATTTATCCGTTTTATCGGTGAGTAAGAACTAAGAATGTACCGCTGTATCCCTTGAAAAGCAACGACTAACGCCGTTGCTCAAGAGCATGAATGCGCTCATCCAAAGGCGGGTGACTCATAAACAACTTGGATATTGTCGAGCGTTTACCATTAATACCGAACGCCAGCATGGTGCCGTCAAGCTGTGACTCTTTGCCTTGTTGTAAGCGGCGTAAAGCGGCAATCATCTTTTGTTTACCTACTAAGTCTGCGGAGCCCGCATCGGCCCTGAACTCACGCTGACGAGAGAACCACATAACAATAGTGCTGGCTAATACCCCGAATACAACTTCAAGAAGCATAACAACGCCATAATAAGCAAAGCCACCGCCTCGTTGATTATCACCACCACGCATTAGTGCACTGGCAATAATTCTGGCAAAAAACATCACGAACGTATTTATTACGCCCTGAATTAACGTCAGCGTTACCATATCGCCGTTAGCAATGTGACTCACTTCGTGTGCCAGAACTGCCTCAACTTCATCAGCATTCATGTTTTGTAATAAGCCCGTGCTAACCGCAACTAAAGAAGCCTTCTTACTGCGCCCTGTAGCAAAAGCATTAGGTTCCGGAGATTGATAAACCGCGACTTGAGGCATAGGAAGTCCGGCTTTTTGTGCCTGCTGTTGTACTGTGCGAAGCAGCCATTCTTCAGACTGATTCTGCGGTTGCTCGATAACCCGGGCTCCGGTTGAGCGCAAGGCCATCCAACGTGATATCCAAAGCGATACGAAAGCACCACCAAAGCCAAACAACGCACAAAAAACTAATAGTCCGACTGACCCCTGAGCATCAATGCCGGTTGCTGCAATCACAATGTTAAAGACCACACTAACTACCAGTAAAATGGCCAGGTTAGTGGCTAAAAACAGCAAAATTCTTTTCATTTTTCGTACTCCGAGGGAACTTGATCTACTAAGTTATGTGGGGTTGTTTCGTCAAATTTCAATCTTATTTGTGGAAATAAACAGTCAAATCTTTTCCCGACCACGTTGGTACGTAAGGTATATATGCCAGCTCCTTAGTGCCGAGCAACTCGCGCAACGAGGCTAGATTTTCCTCTTGTCTTGGCATCGGTTCTGGGCCCGTTTGTACAGCTATCCATCCAACAACGTCACAGCCTTCCTGTCGTATTGACTGAAGGCTAAGCAAAGCATGGTTCAGGCAGCCGAGTTTTAATCCAACCACCAAAATGACTCGGGCATTGATATCTTTTACAACCTCGGGCATACGTAACCCCGGGGCCAGAGGTAGTTGCCAGCCACCCGCTCCTTCAATCACCAGGCAGTCAATAGGCTGTTGATGAAACCACTCAACCGCCGTCACTAATTTTTCTTTTTCTATTACAACACCGTTATCAGTAGCTGCGATATGTGGCGCAATAGCAGCCTCAAAAGTATAAGGATTAACCCGGTCATAATCGAAGGCTGTATTACTGTGTTGCATTAAATTCAAAGCATCCTCATTCACTAACTGACCGTTTTGCCAGTAACAACCCGAAGCTACCGGCTTCATGACGGCGACATTTTTTTCTCGCTTAACTAAGCTTTGAACAAAAGCACATGCAGCAACGGTTTTTCCTGTGTCGGTGTCCGTTCCTGTAATAAAGTAAGTGTTCATATTAACCTAAACTCAATGTTACTTAACTAACCTGATATTAAGAACCGACCATTCAAGTGGCAGTCCCTCTGTTGTTCTATAGCTTTCAAATGCATCTTCAAGCTGTTGTAAGCGTCCCTTCGTCATTAAACCGGAGGTGGTTGTGCGTCTGACATAATTGGCACCAACGCCTTTAATACTTCCCATAAGCTCACGTGAACTAGCAAAGTATTGAATGTGTTTTTCCAGTTTAAAGTCGGCAGACTCCCAGTTAAACAAACGCACTTCGCGCTCTACCTTCTCCGGAGAATGAAATGTCTGAGTGTGTTGCCTGTCATCAACTGCATTCCAACTCTTAATAAATGAACTGAAAGTCCCTTCCACAACGGTATTAATCGTTGCAACACCGCCAGGCTTTAGAACTCGGTAAGCCTCGCCCATGGCTTTCTCTAAATGATGTACCCATTGCACTGATAAATTAGCAAAAAGCCAGTCAACGGAATGAGCACTGACAGGCAGAGCTTCCCATTCACCATTCAGCCAAACCTGATTTGGGTAGTTGTTTGCTGCCGTCGCCAGCATCGCCGGGGCAATATCAACACCCATATAGCATTCGGTCCGGGGTAATAGATGAGCGGTGGTTGACGCAGGCCCGCATCCGACATCCAGCAAAATCTCAGCACTATTCGGCCCGAGTTTCAACAGACTGTCCGCAGTCAGCCGCTGGATATCGGCATGCTGATGATAGTGCCTAGCGGCTTTGTTGAACTGACGCGCAACAGCTTGCTGAAAATTCATGGGCTTCATAGATTGTCGCGGATCCTGTCTACAACTTGCCAAAAGCTCTCAAGAGCTACCTGTGGCATATTGGAAGTTAAACTGAAGCGAATACGGGAAGTCCCAACCGGCACCGTTGGTGGGCGAATTACGCTGCATAGGTAACCGTTAGCCTGTAACTGCTTAGACATAGCCAGAGCTTCGGTATCGGAGTCAAATAGCCAGGTCTGTATTGCGGTATTGGAATCAATTATTTTTAAGTTGCGTTGCTTCATTTGCTCACGAAAGTACTGAATACGGTGAGCTAGCTGTTCGCGTCTTTCATCGCCTTCTGCGCTGCGTACAATTTCGATTGAAGACTTTATTGCCGCAGCCTGTGCCGGCGGCATAGCGGTCGAATAGATATAGTCGCGACAAAATTGAATCAAGCTTTCAATCTCATCGTCTTTGGCGCAGACAAATGCCCCGCCAACACCCAGAGCTTTACCAAAGGTTCCGGTCAGCATATCGACAGCATCTGAACCAGAACTTGTTGACCCTCTTCCTTCAGAACCGTAAGCACCAAGCCCATGCGCATCATCCAACATGACTTTTATGTCAAACTGTTGCTTTAAGGAAGCCATTAGCTTCAAGTCACAGGCGTCACCATCCATACTGAATACGCCTTCAGTAACCAACCAGTCACCGGCATTTGCTTTATCAACGACGGGCAAAGGTTGATTGTGGGGGTAACGTTTAAACTGCGCTTCACTATGCTGCATACCGTCAATAATTGAGGCGTGAACCAGCTTGTCTGCAAAGACCTTTTGTTGCTTATCTACCAGGGTTGTCAGTACGCCATGATTCGCAGCAAAACCCGAGTTAAACAGCAAAGCTCTGGGTTTTCCCAACCAGTCAGTCAGCAGCTCTTCGAGTTCCTGATGAGCACTGCTGTAGCCACTGAGTAGAGGCGAGCCTGTACTGCCAACACCCCAGATATCAACAGCCTGCTTAAAAGCTTGTCTGATGTGCCGATGCTGACTTAGGCCAAGATAATCATTGGTGCTAAAATTTAGCTTCCACTGAACGTCAGAGCTGCGCACTTTCCGAACACGAAAAAGCGAAGAACCTTTTCGCTCTTTCAGACGGCGTTGATATACGGACACGGCCTTTTCCACTATGAAGCGTCGTAATAGCGCACAGGGTTTTGCTGTTCCTGAATAGCGTCCTCTATTACTGCAGTATGGACTTCGTCATCGTATCCATCACGTTGTTCCGGTGTTATTCCCAAACGCTCAAACAATCGCAAATCAGCATCTGCTTCAGGGTTTGCCGTTGTCAGTAACTTTTCGCCATAGAATATTGAGTTGGCACCAGCGAGAAAACACAACGCCTGCATTTCGTCGTTCATGTCTTCGCGACCAGCTGACAAGCGAACGTGCGAAGCCGGCATTAGAATACGCGCAACAGCGACCGTTCGTACAAACTCAAAGTTATCTAAGTCTTCCAGCTTGGCAAATGGTGTACCTTCAACTTTTACCAGCATATTAATGGGAACACTTTCAGGGTGTTTTGGTAAGTTAGCCAACTGTACTAATAAAGACGCACGATCGGTCACACTCTCACCCATACCAACAATACCGCCTGCGCAGACTTTCATACCTGCGTCGCGAACATTATTCAGGGTATTCAGGCGATCCTGATAAGTTCTGGTCGTAATGATGTCACCGTAAAACTCTGGTGAGGTATCCAAATTGTGATTGTAATAATCGAGCCCCGCCTGCTGCAGCATTTTCGCCTGTTCATTGCTTAGCATGCCAAGTGTCATGCAGCTTTCTAGGCCTAATGCTTTGACGCCTTTTATCATTTCAATAACGTAAGGCATATCGCGGTCTTTCGGGTTACGCCATGCGGCGCCCATACAAAAACGACTGGCACCCTTTTCTTTCGCAGCCTGAGCTTCTGCCAACACACTTTCTACAGCCATCAAGCGCTCACGATCCAGCCCCGTATGATAATGCGCGCTTTGCGGGCAGTATTTGCAGTCTTCGGGGCACGCACCAGTTTTAATCGATAGTAAGGTACTGACCTGAACTTCGTTCGGATTAAAGTGCTGGCGATGCACCGTTTGTGCTTCAAAAACTAAATCATTCAATGGTTTTTGTAACAGCTCCTGAACCTCTTCAATGGTCCAGTCATTGCGAACTTGTGACATGGTAAATCTCATATACTTGGCAAATTATGGTCGACTAGAATAATTCAGCTCGATACACTGTCAATATACTTTGAATTATATACTTTACAATAGATTAATTTATGAGCATAAGCGATATTGAGTTTGATCGACAGCATATCTGGCACCCCTACACTTCTATGCTTAACCCGTTACCCGCTTATAAAGTGGAGTCTGCGAAAGGTTGCTCGCTCACTTTTGAAAATGGAGCCCAGGTAATTGACGGTATGTCGTCCTGGTGGGCTGTGATTCATGGGTACCGTAACTCTCGCTTAGACTCAGTGGCACACCGTCAAATCGACAAAATGAGCCACGTTATGTTTGGCGGTATCACCCATCAGCCCGCGATTGATCTCGCTAAACAGCTTGTTGATTTGACGCCTGATGAACTGGAGCGAGTATTCATTGCCGACTCCGGCTCTGTAAGTGTTGAAGTCGCGATAAAAATGGCTCTGCAGTTTTGGCTGGCTCAGGAGCGCCCGGAAAAGCATCGCCTGCTGACAGTAAAAGGTGGATACCACGGCGACACCTTTAAAGCGATGTCAGTTTGTGACCCCGTCAACGGCATGCATCATCTGTTTAATAAAGCAATTAACTCACAGCTTTTTGCGGATGCGCCAACATTAACCCCCAATGACGAATGGACAGACGACGCAGGTCAGCAGCTTCGACTTTGGTTTGAACAGTTTCATGGTGAGCTTGCGGCGGTCATACTTGAGCCTATTGTTCAGGGCGCAGGCGGTATGCGGTTTTACCACCCGGAATACCTTAGGCTTATACGCAAACTCTGTGATGACTTCAATGTACTGCTCATTGCCGATGAAATTGCTACCGGCTTTGGTCGCACCGGTAAGTTGTTCGCCTGTGAACACGCCGATGTGACTCCTGATATCCTTTGTGTGGGTAAAGCTCTTACCGGTGGCTACATGACATTAGCTGCTACGTTAACCACGAAAAAGGTAGCAGAAACTATTGGTCAGGGGCCCGGGGGCGGTGCTTTGATGCATGGACCTACTTTTATGGGCAATCCCTTAGCATGCGCGGTTGCAGCAGAATCATTGGCAATTATTGCTGAAGGTAACTGGCAACAACAAGTCAAAAAAATAGAGAAACAATTAAAAAAGGAACTTCTTCCGTTAGGAGAATATAAATCAGTAAAAGACGCTCGTGTATTTGGAGCTATTGGCGTACTGGAAATGGAACAGCCTATTGACGTAGCCAGTGCACAAAAGCGGTTTATTGAATTATGTGTCTGGATTCGGCCTTTTGGCCGTTTGCTCTACATTATGCCGCCTTATGTGATTACTGCGGAAGAGCTCAGTAAGCTTACATATGCGATGAAAGACTATGTCGAAAACCAGGACAACGGCCAGGTTTAGAAGCCAAAGAAATAAAGCGATAAGCCACCTAAGCAACTCATGATTAATATCATAATGTTAATCCATAAATGCTGCTTGTCCTGGCGAAAAAGAACGTAATTAAGAACAAAGCTCAGCAGACTAACAAGCAGCCCAACGACTAAAAGAATGACGAATAAGTCACCTAAAGTAATGTGCCAATAGTCACGTACCGAAATGCCGAAAATTTCGGTTAGAATGGTATTGCGTTCAGGCTTCGCATAATTAAAAACAATGGCAGCAACCACAAAGATAAGCCAGCCACAAATGGACAGCCATCCTAAAACACGGGACCAAAATGGTACTCGCTTTAAATCCGCTAAGGATCCCCTTTTCATAATTTTTCTCTCTGTTCTCAGGGGTTATACTTGAGTCTGCGCCAAACCGAGGTAACATAGCAACCTTTCTATAGCAAAATAGTGTAAATTTCGGAGAAAACCAACTCATGTCGTATGCTTCTGTAGTGGATGTTCTGGCAGGAAAAATCGCTGTCGATGAAACCGTCACAGTCCGGGGCTGGGTGCGCACTCGCCGTGACTCAAAAGCCGGTATTTCCTTTATTAACCTGCACGATGGCTCATGTTTTGATGCCATTCAGGCCGTTGTTCCGGCAGAACTCCCCAATTACAGTAACGAAGTTCAGAAGCTGACCACCGGTTGTTCTGTTGCTATTACGGGTGTTGTTGTTCCCTCTCAGGGCAAAGGGCAGTCATTTGAACTGCAGGCAACCAAAGTTCACGTTTATGGCTGGGTTGAAGATCCAGACACCTACCCTATGTCGCCAAAGCGTCATAGCATGGAGTATTTACGCGAATACGCTCACCTGCGTCCCCGTACAAACATTACTGGTGCCGTTATGCGTGTTCGTAATGCATTATCGCAGGCCGTTCATCGCTTTTTTCACGAGCAGGGGTATCTTTGGGTAAGTACGCCTATCATCACCACCTCCGATTGCGAAGGTGCCGGTGAGATGTTCCGTGTTTCAACGCTGGATATGCTGAATATTCCAAAAACCGACAAAGGTGAAGTCGACTTTTCAGAGGACTTTTTTGGTAAAGAAGCTTTTCTGACCGTTTCAGGTCAGCTAAACGTTGAGTCTTATGCCTGTTCGTTGTCTAAAGTCTACACCTTTGGGCCGACGTTCCGCGCCGAAAACTCAAACACCAGCCGTCACTTGTCTGAATTTTGGATGGTTGAGCCAGAGTTAGCGTTTGCAACATTAGACGACATAGCAGGCTTAGCAGAAGCTATGTTGAAATATGTCTTTAAAGCCATACTTGAAGAACGTCCGGACGACATGGCGTTCTTTGCCGAGCGCATTAACCCTGACGCTATCAGCCGTCTGGAAGCCATAGTTAATAATGATTTCGTGCATATGGACTACACCGATGCCATCGAAATACTGAAAGACTGCGATAAAAAGTTTGAGTACCCGGTTGAATGGGGTGTGGATTTGCAGTCAGAGCACGAACGTTATTTAGCCGAAGAACATGTGGGTGCACCGATTATTCTGAAAAACTACCCGCGTGATATCAAAGCCTTTTATATGCGTCAGAACGAAGATGGCAAAACCGTTGCTGCAATGGACGTTCTGGCTCCGGGTATTGGTGAGATCATCGGTGGCTCTGCGCGTGAAGAGCGTCTTGACGTTCTTGACCAGCGAATTGAAGAAATGAACCTGCCGAAGGAAGAATACGGTTTCTACCGAGATTTGCGCCGTTACGGTACTGTTCCTCACGCAGGCTTTGGACTGGGCTTTGAACGCTTAGTCGCTTACGTCACCGGTGTGCAAAACATTCGTGACGTGATTCCATTCCCACGAGCTCCGAAAAGTGCTGAATTTTAATCCAGCACCAGGTCGTTGCCGTTTATAAAGAACGGTGACGGATCTTTTTGCGGTTTTACTGGCGTAGGGACAGCAGGCGTCCCTACGTACAGAAAGCCAACTATGGCATCATCTACTGATAACCCTAACTGCTCCTTGATAAAGTCATCCTCAGCCATCCATCCCGTCCGCCAAATTGCTCCAATACCTTGAGCAAACGCCGCTTGCTGCATACCGTGAGTCGCGCAGGCTACTGTACAAAGTTGTTCGTCACGCGGAACTTTTTTATGGTCCTGAAGCCGTAAACACGAAGCTATCACTAAAGGCGCACGAAAAGGCAACTGCCCTGCTTGCTCGACGACCGTTTCAGAAAAATCGTTAAGCCGGGCCGCCTGCTGGTAAACATCCGCAAGAACTTGCCTTTCTTTGCCTTGAAACAAAATAAATTGATAAGGTGCTAGCCCCATGTGATCAGGTGCTCGCACGGCTGCTGCCTGTATTAATTCGAGCTGTTCTTGTGTAGGTCCCGGTTCGTTTAAACGCGGCATAGAGGAACGAGTTGTTAGTAATTCTTCCGCTTTCATACATCAACCTTTTTCAATGTGTAACGCTTAGTTACATTCTCTGACTAGTCTGTCGCTCAGACATTCGATATGCTAAGGCCAATTTAAATTAGCAAATGAGAATTAACTATGCGTTCAGTCGGGTCAATCTTCAGTTATTTGTGGAAAATAATCAACGGTACTCGCAAGTTCATTTTGAACCTTGTGTTTTTTATTATTCTGGCAATTTTTATCGCGAGCTTAATGCAGGGAGAAGATCCTATTGAGGTTCCTGAAAATGGAATTATGGTTCTTAATCCAAATGGCATGTTAGTTGAAGAAAAGACCTGGGTTGACCCGTTTGATAAGTTCCTAAATGAAGCATTGGGGAGCGGAGACGAAGTTCCTGAAGTGCTGTTGTCTGATGTTATCGACTCAATTGAGAAAGCTAAAACTGACGAACGTATCGGTGCGCTATACCTCAACCTCCAAAACTTATACCCCAGTGGCTTGAATAAACTGCGTTCAGTTGCTGATGCATTAAATGATTTCCGTACCTCAGGGAAGCCAATTATCAGTAATGCTGACTACTATATGCAACATCAGTACTACCTGGCGGCGCACGCCGATCAGCTTTATCTGAACCCAATGGGTGCGGTAGTTTTCGAAGGGCTTGATTATACTCAGGTTTACTTTAAGGAGCTACTGGACAAACTTAAAGTTCAGCCGCACGTGTTCAAAGTCGGTAAATTTAAAGCCGCAGTTGAACCTTTCATTCGCAACGATATGTCAGATGAAGCGCGCGAAGCCAATGAGTTCTTGTATTCTGCATTGTGGGAGACTTTCCATGCAGATGTTACCGCTGCCCGAAACATTAATCCGTTGGTTACAAGCGGTAAAATAGATGACTACATGTCAGCATTTAATAATGCCAATGGCGATATGGCTAAAATGGCGTTAGAAACGAACTTGGTTGATGCTCTGCGTACTCGTACAGAAGTCCGCAATGAACTTATTAACTTAGCCGGACACGACAAAGAAGAAGATACATTCCGTCATATTACTTTCGACAATTACTTAGCTTCTGAGAAAGTTGTTCCGGAAAGCCTGAAACCGAAAGACCGCAACCAAATTGCCGTTATAGTTGCTCGTGGTCAGATAGTTAATGGTTCACAAAAAGCCGGTATGATTGGCGGAGACAGCACAGCAAAGCTTATTCGCGACGCGCGTAATAACGAGCAGACCAAAGCAATCGTACTTCGAATAGACAGCCCCGGCGGCAGTGCTTTTGCGTCAGAAATTATTCGCCAGGAGATTTTACAGGCAAAAGAAGCGGGCATTCCTGTTATTGCGTCCATGAGCTCCGTAGCGGCTTCTGGTGGCTACTGGATTGCCGCTGATGCAGACAAAATTGTTGCGGCACCAACAACAATTACAGGTTCAATTGGCGTCTTTGGCCTGCTAATGACGTTGGAAGACAGTTTTGCGGCTATCGGAATTCACAGTGACACTGTGAGTACAACTGAGATCTCATCACTGAACCCGCTTGAGGAAATGACCGATTATCAGAAAACACTCATACAGCGTTCTGTTGAAACCACTTACGAAAACTTTCTAAGCATTGTCAGCAATGCGCGTAATATGTCTCGTGATGATGTTCATGAAGTTGCTCAGGGTCGTATATGGACGGGACAGCAAGCTATGGAATTTGGGCTGGTTGACCAATTAGGTGATTATGATGATTCCATTGCGCTTGCGGCTGAACTTGCAGCCATTGATGATTACGATGTGAATATTGTTAAGCAAGAGCTATCTTCAAAAGAGAAGTTTCTCGCTGACTTATTTAACAGCAGTTCAGATTACCTGCCAACGCCGAATATCAGTTCACAACACTGGTTAATGGGTACTTTGAATAAAGTGAAATCAGAAACTGCTGTTTTGCAGAACTTTGATGACCCTAAAAATGTTTACTCTTATTGTGCACTCTGCCCTCAACCGCGATAGAATTATCGCGGTTACTTTGTAGAGTAAGGGAGTAAACTTTGCCGCGTAAAAAGATTTACGTCGCCTATACGGGCGGCACTATCGGTATGAAAAAATCAGCTCAGGGTTATGTTCCGGTTGCGGGGCACCTGAGCCAATGCGTTGAAAATATGCCCGAATTTTTTCGTGATGAGATGCCGGAATTTACCATTAATGAATACTGCCCATTAATGGACTCATCCAATATGGCACCATCTGATTGGGTAACCATAGCTCGGGATATTGAACAAAACTACGCAGACTACGATGGTTTCGTGATCCTACACGGGACCGACACCATGGCTTATACAGCTTCAGCTCTCTCCTTTATGCTGCAAAATTTGAGTAAGCCCGTTATTGTAACTGGCTCTCAAATTCCTCTGGCCGCACTGCGCTCAGATGGTCAGACTAATTTGCTTAATTCACTTTATGTTGCAGCTAACTACCCTATTCCAGAAGTCGGTCTGTTTTTTAACAATACTTTGTATCGGGGAAATCGCTCAACCAAAGCTGACGCTAACGGCTTTAATGCTTTTGCCTCACCGAATTACCCCTCCCTACTTGAAGCGGGTATTCAGATTCAGCTGAACGCTGGTGAACTGTCGGAACCCTTGACCCATGAGCTCAAGGTCATTGAAATGACGCCCCAGCCAATTGGGGTTGTAATGCTTTACCCTGGTATCTCAGCCAAAATTATACAAAACCAATTGCAACAGCCAGTAAAAGCAATGATTTTACAAAGTTACGGTGTCGGAAATGCGCCGCAGGATAACGCTTTACTGAAAAGCCTGGAAACAGGTATAGATCAGGGTATTACAATTCTTAACTGCACGCAGTGCTTCCGTGGACGTGTCAATATGGATGGCTACGCGACGGGAAATGCTCTGGCTGAACTGGGTATTGTATCCGGTGCCGATATGACCATTGAAGCGGCTCTTACCAAGCTGCATTACGTGCTTTCGCAAGACTTAAACCAAAACAAAATGCAAAAGCTGTTACAGAAGAATTTACGCGGCGAATTAACTCCGCCATAATTTGATATTGCTTAAATAATAATAAGAAGAACCATGGCAAATTCATCACCTGCGTTCGCAACGCGATTAGGTTTCATATTAGCCGCCGCTGGCTCAGCGGTCGGTGTAGGTAATATTTGGGGATTCCCAACACAAGCTGCCAGTAACGGCGGTGGTGCATTTTTATTGGTTTATTTAATCATGATTGCACTTCTGGCTTACCCTATGCTGGTAGCGGAAATTACTATCGGCAGAATTCGGCGCCAAAACCCTATTGAGTCGCTTAGGAATCTTTCTGAAAAGCCATTTTTTCGAGGTTCAGGCGCACTGGCAGGTATTGTTGGTTTAATTGTGCTGAGTTTGATACTGAGCTTCTATGCCATCGTTTCCGGTTGGCTTTTATCTTATATGATCGAGCCTCTTATGATCTTAATTGGTCTGCCGGAAACCGCCGCTTGGTTTACTGAGTTTTCAGTGTCCAGAAATATGGCAACCATGGTGTTCTTCATGTTGCTGACTGTTTACGTTGTCCGGTCAGGCGTGAATAATGGAATAGAACGTTGGTCAAGACGTCTAATGCCCCTACTCTTCATTTTGCTGATAGGTATGTCCGCCTATATATTGACTCAGGACGGAGCCATTGAAGGCCTGAAAATGTACCTGGTTCCGGACTTCTCAACCATAACGGATCCAAACCTGATTATTCGTGCCATGGGGCAGGCGTTTTTCTCCCTGTCACTGGGTGTCTGCGTAATGATGACTTATGGTGCCTATCTGTCGAATTCCGAGAACATTCCTAAAACGGCAGCCTGGGTAGCCGGCATCGATACCAGTGTCGCGTTTTTAGCGGGTTTATTGATTTTACCTGCGATGTTTGTCGCTCAATCTAATGGGGTTCCCATTTATGCAGAGGACGGCAGTTTACTATCTGCCGATACCTTAGTTTTTACCGTGCTTCCGGCAATGTTCGATGCACTGGGTTACACTGGACTTTTCGTCTCTTTCGGCTTTTTCCTGTTGATGGTTATTGCTGCTATTACGTCGTCAATTTCAATGCTTGAAGCTCCTGTCAACGCACTACGAGAAGAAGCTAAATGTGATCGCAGTAGTGGGGTGTGGATTATTGCCCTGGTCGTTACCGCAATTTCTACAACCATTATTTATAATTTTGAAACTCTTTTTGGCGCCGTTATTACCTTCAGCACCGTTTACATGCAGCCGATAATGGCATTGGTGTTTGGCGTTATGCTAACTTGGGTACTGCGCCAAAACCATTTACTGAAAGCGCTCCAGCAAGGCTCACCTAATATTGATAAAAGCTTGTTTTGGAAAATATGGCCCTGGTACGTTAAGTTTGTTTGCCCAATACTCATTATTCTGGTCATTTGGCGAGGATAAAGCCCCACGTAGGTGTGGGGCTGCACCCATTAAATAGTGAACATATCCATGAACTCATTAACAGGTATCTGTTCAAACGATGACTGTTGACGGCAATGTTCAAAAATTGAACTCACCCTGTGTTCGGGAAACCGTGTCGCTAAATTTGCCTTAAACTTGTTTTCAAGTACAGGAACGCCCTCTTCTCTGCGGCGTCTATGGCCAATTGGGTACTCCACCACAACCTTGTCGGTATGACTACCGTCTTTAAAAAATACTTGTAGTGCATTAGCTATCGAGCGCTTTTTCGGGTCGTGATAGTCCTTACTGTACTGGTTGTCTTCAATCACCTGAATTTTTTCCCGGATAGTGTCAATTACCGGATGATTTTCATGAAAACTGTTTTCATAGTGATCAGCATTCAGTTCGCCAAATATTAGGGGAACGGCTGCCATATACTGTAAACAATGATCTCTGTCGGCAGGGTTAGCAAGTTTGCCCTGTTTGGAGATAATTCGAATAGCGGACTCGTGGGTAGTAATTTCAATCTTCTCTATTTCATCAATTCTGTCTTTAACTTCCGGGTGTAATGTAACCGCCGCTTCACAGGCTGTCTGCGCATGAAACTCTGCCGGGAATGACAACTTAAACAAAATATTTTCCATCACATAACTGCCATAATCCCGTTGGAACTTAAACTGCCAGTCATCTTTAGGTTTTAGTTTCTGATCTTTATTCGTTTTATTGAAGAGCACATCATAGAATCCCCATTGTGGAGCCGTCAGGGCCCCCGGAATACCCATTTCGCCACGCATCGTTATATCGGCTAAACGCACCGCTCTTGAAGTGGCGTCCCCTGCTGCCCACGACTTACGCGAACCGGCGTTGGGAGCATGACGATAGGTTCTTAAAGACTGGCCATCGACCCATGCCTGGGAAACCGCTGCCATAATTTGTTCTTTAGTTCCGCCCATTAACCAAGTCACAACGGCCGTTGAAGCCACCTTAACCAGAACCACATGATCAAGACCCACACGGTTAAAACTGTTTTCTATCGCCAGATTACCCTGAATTTCATGGGCTTTCATCATAGCTTCCAAAACCGTTTTCATGGTTAACGGCTTTTCACCTTTAGAGACGCGGTTTTGAGAAATATAATCTGCTGTTGCCAGTATTCCGCCTAAGTTATCGGATGGGTGTCCCCACTCGGCAGCTAACCAGGTGTCATTGAAATCAAGCCAACGTATAATGCAGCCAATATCCCAGGCCGCCTTGACAGGATCCATACGAAACTGAGTTCCCGGCACTCGGGAGCCATTTGGAACACTTGTACCTTCTACTAAAGGCCCCAGGTGTTTACTACACTCCGGAAATCGCAGTGCTAACAAACCGCAACCCAGGGTGTCCATCAGGCAGTTGCGCGCGGTATCCCAAGCTTCATCGCTTTTAACCTCATAACTTGTAACATAGTCTGCGATATCCTCAATAACCTTGTCGTAATCTGGACGTTCGTTACTTTCTACTGTCGCACTCATCGCTGACTCCTTAACTCTAAAGTTCAATGACAAATATTGTTAGCTCATGTAACTATTTGTACCAATACAACGCCTTTTTTGATCGCTGCCTATTAGGCTTTTCGCCAAATAATGAATAAAAAAAACCCGGAACCAATCCAAATTGTTCCGGGTATAGGGGAATGGCTCAAGGGTTGAGCCGTGCGCTAACTCATGAATAAAAAATTGTAAAATAGTTCGCCTAAAATTTGTTCGGTAAATTTCAGTGTAGACAATATTAAAGAGATGTCTAATATTTTTGCACTTTTTTTTGCTTTAGCTTATCTCACTGTTTTTAATTGATTTTAGGTAAGTAAAACACAGGTTATGCACAGCTAATTAAGCGTTATTAAACAGCTTGTAATAGTTAGCCGTTGTTGTCTTAGCAACCTCTTCCAAAGTAATCCCCTTAACATCAGCAACGCATTTAGCAACGTCAATAACGTAGGCTGGCTGGTTCTCTTTACCTCGATGGGGCACTGGAGCTAACCAGGGACTGTCGGTTTCAATGAGCAGCTTTTCAAGCGGTAATGCTTTGATAGTTGCACGCAATTGCTCTGCGTTTCGAAATGAAGCGATTCCCGAAATAGAAATATAGAAATCAAGATCATCGATAGCTTTTTTAGCCATATCCAGAGACTCAGTAAAGCAGTGCAAAACACCGCCGGATTTATCTGCATGGCCATTTTTTAATAACGAGAGGGTGTCATCCTGAGCGTCACGCGTATGAATAATTAAAGGCTTATTAATATCCTTGGCAATTTCAATATGCTGCTCGAAGTTTTCTCGTTGTAATGCTTTAGACTCTGGGTGATAAAAATAATCCAGACCCGTTTCGCCTATAGCAACCACATTATTTGCCGAAGCCAGCTGACGTAACTTGGTACCCAACTCTACGATAGGTGTCTGGCTGTCCTTAACGTATAAAGGATGCACCCCACAAGAAATGGAAACATCGTTAAAATCTGCAACGGCTTGCTGCATAGCCGGAAAGTCTTCAAGTGTAACGCACACACACAGCATGTGTTCGACCTTATTGGCTCTTGCCATTTCCACAATTTGCGTTAGATCAGCGCCCGCCTTTTCAGGATTAATTTTATCCAGATGGCAATGCGAGTCGACGAACATAAATAGCTCCACTTATCGTTAATGTGAGTGACAAAAATCCGTAATTAATTGCTCAAAGAGTTTACCATAGTCGTTTCTGTGATGGCGGCATAGGTAATTGATCTGATGAATTCGAGCTTGTTGCTCCGAGCCAAGGGTAACGGCAACCCAGTCTTTAGCCGCCTTAATTTCAAAGCACAAAGCAATGCTTCCTGATAGATCAACTGGTTTAGGGCCGAGTTCAGGATATCTAAGCTCCAGAGTGACGCTCTCTCCCAGAGCCGCTTCTTCTGAAAGCTGTGCACCGGTTTGTATCATTAGAGTCAAAGGAGAAAGTTCGGGAATAATGCGCTCAGCAAGTTCCCTCGCTGAGTTTATATGTAATTGAAAACTAGACAAAAGGCTCTCCTTTTTAAGGAGCCCCTAACCCGAAAGAGTATTTGACCAGCGACTCCAGGCAAAACCTAATAATAACGGTAAATTAATGCCAGTGGAGCCCTGAAACTTCTGACGTAGCTGTCTGCATTCTGCTACCCATTCACTGAGCTGTGCAATATTCACCCAATCAAAACCGCTCAACTGTTGAAGCTCGTCCGCTAATTGCTGATATCGCAAACGCGAAACAGCCGCCTTTTGGTGAATCAGCAGCCAATCTAGTACCAGGTTTTCTGATACATCCAGCCAGTTTAAAGCTGCTTCTTTATCTTTTATTACAGGAAACTCTTTATTACCGCGAAGACTGTCCAGAAGAGTTTTCGCAGAAACCGTCTGTTCGTCGCTTTGCACTGAAGCTGGATAAGCAATGCTGATCCATTGCATACGACTTCTCAGGGTTGGTAATAAGCGTTCCGCATCTTTTGTTGATACTAGCCAGTGAGTGTCCGCCGGTGGCTCTTCCAGAACCTTCAATAAGGCATTGCCGGCCTGTTCCGTCATTTTTTCTGCCTGCAGTATCACAGCAACTTTTAAACCGCTCTGGTTAGCTGTCTGCATAACATTTTGCTGCAGTTCACGAACACTATCGACACCAATTCGGTTGACTTCGGCGCCGTCGATAGTCCAGGTATCCGGATGGTTTCCCGACTGATAAAGCAAGCATGACTTACATTGCCCGCACGCACTTTTGCCGGGTTGTTTGCACAACAAGAACTGATTTAATCGTTCAATAAATTCGGTTGAACCAGCCTCAACGTTATGTTGCAAATAATAAGCGTGAGCAAGCCGACCTGAATCGGCGCTCGCAACGAGTCTTAACCAAGGTTCCCGCAGCCATGGAAACGCCATTAAAACAAATACTCCTCAATTGCTTGCAGTATGGCCTGATGTACATCCAGCATCGGCTGGTTAGCATCAATGACGATAATTGTCGGGTCTTTTGCTGCTATATTCAAATAGGCTTGTCTTGTACGCTGGAAAAACGCCAGATCTTCTTCTTCTATACGATCCAGGTCTCCTCGCTCACGGGCGCGCTCAAGACCTTTTTTCTCGTCAACATCCAATAATAGGGTTAAGTCAGGTTTAAAACTTCCCAGAGTTATTTCGCGTACTTTTTCTAATAACTCATCGCCAAGCTGACGACCGCCCCCCTGATAGGCACGTGAGGATAAATCATGCCTATCACCGATAACCCAGCGGTTTTTTAATAGAGCCGGCTTAATAACATTATCAACCAACTGAACTCTGCTTGCGTACATTAATAGCAGCTCGGTTGTTGAACTGACTTTCTCGTCCCATTTCTTTTTTACCAGTTCCCGCAGTGACTCTGCCAGCGGCGTACCGCCCGGTTCCCGTACGGTTTCCGGTCGAACACCTTTCGCCTGAAGATGAGTAACTACGCTTGCAATTGCTGAGCTCTTACCGGCACCTTCAAGTCCTTCAATAACAATAAATTTTCCTGACATAATTACTCTTGATTCAGTTGATAACGGCGAACAGCCTGCTGGTGTTCTTCCAGTGTTTCTGAGAAAACATGTCCACCCGACTTATCCGCCACAAAATAATAGTAAGGTGATCGCACCGGGTTAGCCGCGGCTTCAATGGATGCTTTTCCCGGCATCGCAATTGGTGTTGGCGGCAACCCGTTAATTCGATAGGTATTATAAGCGGTTTTCTCGCGCAAGTGAGCTCGCGTCAGATTACCGTCAAAATCTTCAATACCATAAATTGTCGTGGGATCAGATTGTAACCGCATACCAATTTCCAGACGGTTAGCAAAAACACTTGCAACCAAAGGACGTTCGTCAGCCAGTCCCGTTTCTTTTTCAATAATTGAGGCCAATATCAGTAATTCGTACGGTGAGTCTACAGGACACCTGTCTGACCGCTGCTCCCAGGCTTCTGATAATACAGTCTGCATAGAAAGGTAAGCTTGTTTTAATATTGAAATGTCTGTGGTGTACGCTCTGTAGCTGTAGGTTTCGGGCAACAGTACACCCTCAATAGCGGGCTCTTTAATACCTAAGGTTTGTTTGAGTTCTGAATCATTTAGATCAGAAGATTTACTGACCAAATAAGGCTGCTCTTTTAATTGAGCCAACCACTGATTAAAAGTTAAGCCTTCTACAAGAGTGACGGTAAATGTCTTTTCTCTGCCCTGGCTAAGCACTTTCCAAATATCAAACCAGCTTTGCTGTCCGTGTATTTCATACAGTCCTGCCTGCAGGTGATCAATATCTGCGAAAACCTGACTAATACGATAACTGACTAGCGGATGCCCACCCTGGAAGTGTTCAGTTACTTTGGCAGTTACCGTTCTGGCACTTTCTCCGCCTCTGAAGTCGAGCAACAAAGGAGTTGCAGACTCACCTTGAATAGGCTGCGATAAATACCAACGCCCGGAAACAAAAACAAGAACAGCTGAAATAGCTAACGCGGCAATAACGAACAAAAAAGTAAAACGTATTTTTTTCATATAAGCTGTTCTAATACTGAGGGTAATTCATCATTGGCCACTACTTTATCATTAAACTGAGTGACGGCGACAGCGCCTCTAACGCTATTGGTAACGATTATTTTTTCAGCTCCGGCAAGTTCATTTAATGGGTAACAACCAATGTTTAAAGGTGCTAATAACTTTTCATCAATAATGAGTTGTCGAATAATACCGTTGATACCAGCAGCGCTGAGGTCAGGTGTGAACCACTGGCCCTCTTTAAACCAGAACACATTGCCTTGTATCGCCTCTACAATATGTCCGCTTGAGTCACAAACCAGCAAATCATCATAACGGGAAGCGCTGCACTCTCTCGTTAATAATACTTGCTCCAGCCGATTCAACGTTTTCAAGCCAGCTAACTCGGGTTGCTGAGCTAACCTTAATGTCGCAACTCCCATATGAACAGTGCCGACTGCTGGCGGAGCGTCACTTACCTGAATGTATTCGTTAGCAATACAATCATCAGAAAAGCGGTAGCCTCTGCCACCGTTACCCCGGGTAAGTATAACTTTACAAACACCCTTCTCTACTCCTGAGCATGCAACTTTTATGCGCTCAGCCAAAGAGTCGAAACTCGAATGGTTTATAAAGAGACGTTGGTTCGCATTTGAAAGTCTTTCAAGATGCCGTTCAATAAAGAGAGGAGTACCATTAACAATTCGCATGGTGGTGAAGTGGCCATCACCAAATTGCAGACCTCTGTCGAGCTCTGAGCAGTGATAAGGCGCATTATTAAGTAGTATTTTACGTATAGTCATAACAAAAAAGGCGGAACCAGTGGCTCCGCCTTTTATATCACGTTCAACGACAAATTAGTCGTTAGAATGATTATTTACGTAATCGATTGCTGACTGAACTGTTTTAATTTTTTCAGCTTCTTCGTCTGGAATTTCAGTTTCAAATTCTTCTTCCAAAGCCATTACCAGTTCAACAGTATCTAAAGAGTCGGCACCTAAGTCATTTTCAAATGACGCTTCAGGCTTAACTTCTTCTTCTTTAACACCTAACTGTTCAACAATGATTTTCTTTACGCGTTCTTCAATAGTACTCATTTATAAAATCCCTCAAATAGTCATCGCGAGAGTGAAAATTGGCTGTAGTGTAGTGAAACCAGCCCCATTAATAAAGTAAAAAATAGCATAAAGTTAAGAGGTCGTACCGCTAACCTCTTAAACCATAGCCATACCACCATTAACGTGAATGGTCTCACCAGTGATATAAGCTGCACCTTCCGATGCTAAAAATGCTACCGCAGCAGCAATTTCCCTTGGCTCGCCTAAGCGCGCTGCCGGAATATTATCAAAAATAGCTTGTTTTTGTTCATCATTCAGCGACTTGGTCATGTCAGTATCAATAAAACCTGGCGCCACACAATTTACCGTGATGCCACGTGCCGCAACTTCTTTCGCCATAGCCTTGCTAAAACCAACCAAGCCAGCTTTAGCGGCACAGTAGTTTACCTGTCCAGGGTTTCCGGTTGTACCAACAACTGAACTGATATTGATAATACGCCCATTACGGCGTTTCATCATACCACGCACCACCGCTTTACAAACCTTAAATACCGCTGACAAATTGGTGTTTAGTACGGCATCCCACTCGTCATCTTTCATTCTCATCATTAAATTATCACGAGTAATACCCGCATTATTAACCAGAATATCAATAGAACCGTACTTCTTTTCAATATCTTTTATGGTCTGCTGCAAGCTTTCCGAGTCAGTAACGTCCAGCGCTAAACCTTCACCATTAGACCCCAGGTATTCTGAAATTGCGGCTGCACCTTTATCGGATGTTGCAGTACCAATAACTTTGGCGCCCTGACTGGCTAGAGTTTCTGCTATGGCCTTTCCTATTCCGCGGCTTGCGCCGGTAATCAATGCGACTTTATTTTCAAAGTTTTGCACGTTAATAACCTATTAATTAAAGTGAGTTTAAAGAGTCTAACGTATTCAGTGCGCTACAACCAAAAGACTTCGTAATACGCTTATTCAGACCGGTAAGCACTTTGCCCGGACCAACCTCATAAGCTGTTTCGACACCCATTTGGGCAATCTGTTCCACAGTTTCTGTCCAGCGCACCGGACAATATAGCTGACGTACCAATGCATCTTTAATGGCGTCTTCGCTATCGGCTACAGCGACATCTACATTATTAATAACCGCTGTATGTGGTTGCTGTAGCTTCACCGACTTTAACGCTTCACCCAATTGACTGGCTGCCGGCTGCATTAAAGCACAATGCGACGGAACGCTGACAGGTAATGGTAATACACGCTTAGCACCGGCTTCTTTTAAAGCTTCTGCAGCTCGGGCTACTGCTTCTGCGTGCCCTGCTATAACAACCTGACCCGGTGAGTTATAGTTCACCGGAGTGACCACCTGTCCTGCCGCTTGCTCCAGGCAAATATTCTCAATGTCAGCGTCTTCCAGGCCAATTACTGCAGCCATAGCGCCTTCACCTTCAGCAACGGCTTGTTGCATAAATTGACCGCGTAAAGCGACTAATTTAACCGCATCAGAAAAACCAAGAGCTCCCGCGCAAACAAGTGCTGAATATTCACCTAGGCTGTGCCCTGCCATAACGCTCACATCGGCAAGGCCTTTTTCTTTAGCGACACGGTATAAAGCAACGCTAGCGGTCAGTAAAGCTGGCTGTGTGCGCTGGGTATCATTAAGTTTCTTCTCCGGCCCCTGTTGAACCAGTTCCCATAGATCGTAATCTAAAACTGAACTTGCTTCAGAAAATGTTTCTTTAATTAAGGCAAAGTCGTTCGATAAATCGCCTAACATTCCAACGCTTTGTGACCCTTGTCCCGGAAATAACAATGCCGTTTTAGTCATAATTACCCTCTTAATATTGAACCAGCGCAGAGCCCCAGGCGAAACCGCCACCAAAGGCCTCTAACAATAATTTTTGGCCGCGTTTTATACGTCCGTCTTTGACCGCCCAGTCAAGTGCTATTGGCACCGATGCCGCAGAAGTATTACCGGTTTTATCCAAAGTAATAACCACTCGCTCCATCGGCATATGTAATTTCTTTGCTGTTGCTTTAATGATACGCAAATTTGCCTGGTGAGGTATTAGCCAGTCCAGGTCCTGCGCCTGTAATCTATTCTCTGCCAGAGTATCGGTAACCAAACTGCTCAACTTAGCAACGGCAACTTTAAAAACCTCGTTACCTTTCATATACATCCAGGCGCTTTCTGCACTACCTTCAGTACCTCTGGGGGCTTGTTTCGCACCTAATAAGTGGCTGTATTCACCGGCGCTGTACAAGTGAGTTGAGAGAATACCGGGGGAGTCACTTTGTTCAAGTATGACAGCACCGGCCCCGTCACCAAAAAGTACCAGAGTGTTGCGATCATCGGGATCACACAACCGGGCAAGAACGTCGGCTCCTATCACCAGTATACGGCGATGTTGACCACTTTTAATAAATTGATCGGCAACAGAAAGTGCATAAATAAAACCGGAGCATGCGGCTCCGACATCAAACGCGGGAATGGATGTAATACCCAGCATACGCTGAATTTCACATGCAGCACTTGGAAATGCGTGTTCTGCAGAAGTGGTCGCAACCACTATCATATCCACATCTTGTGGATTCAGTTGAGCCGCAGCTAAGGCTTCTTTAGCGGCTTCAAACCCAATTGTTGCGGCCGTTTCGTTAGCTCCCGCAATACGTCGTTCCTTGATACCCGTACGTTCGGTTATCCATTCATCGGAGGTATCAACGCGTTTCGAGAGTTCTTCATTGGTCAGTCGTTGTTCCGGAAGATAATGCCCGGTACCAACAATTTTTGAATAAGTCATAGCGCTACTTAACTGATTACAGCTGTTCTGATAAGACTGCTTCGACACGATGTTTAATTCGTTCAGGAAGCTGTTCATGCGCTTCTGCGACGGCTTGCTGAATTGCACTATAGAAAGCGCCGGCGCTAGCGCTACCGTGACTTTTTATCACGACATGCCGCAATCCTATCAGACTCGCACCATTGTAGTGGTCGGGCTTCAGCCTATCCCAGGACTTGTGCGTTCGTTTTTGTAGAAAACGGAAGAAGAATCGGTACAACCAATGTGAGTTAAGCGTTTCCCGCATCTGCTCAATAATGAAAGTTGCAAGACCTTCACAGCTTTTCAGTGCAATATTACCCACGAAGCCATCACAAACAACGACATCGGCACGTCCACTGAATAAATGGTTACCTTCAATAAAACCAATATAGTTGACGTGGTCACATTGTGCGAGTCGCGCGGCCGCGTTCCGCACTACATCGTTACCTTTAATGTCCTCTTCGCCCATATTAAGAAGGCTAATTTTTGGGGCAGGCACTCCAGAAAGATACTCCGCAGCTACAGCTCCCATAACACCAAATTGAAATAATGTTTCCGAGTCACAGCTTGCGTTGGCGCCCAAGTCCAATAGATACGATTTACCACCGGTTTGATTCGGCAGTGCTGTCATTAACGCCGGGCGTAACACCCCGGGCAAGGTTTTTAAAGTAAAATAGGCGTTAGTCATCAGCGCGCCGGTATTTCCCCCGCTTACCATAGCCTGGCAATCGCCCTCTGTTAGTGTATTAAGAGCAATGCGCATGGAGGATTCTGGTTTGCTGCGTAAAGACTGCCCAGGCTTATCATCCATTTCGATGATTTGCTCTGCATGAATGAGTTTTACTGCCGGATGAGAGTTTAAGTGATGCTTTTCAAGCAACGGGGTGAGTTCATGCTGACGCCCGACAACGGTGAATTTAACATCAGGATACTGATGAACCGCTTTTTCCAGGGCTTCTATAACAATAGAGGGGCCATTATCGCCCCCCATTGCATCAATCGCTATGTTCAGTTCAGGCATGGCCTGTCTTACTTATTAACGACCTTACGACCCTTGTAATAACCGTCGGCTGTTACGTGGTGACGACGATGCGTTTCACCCGTAGTTGAGTCAACCGACAGTGTTGGGCCGTCTATCGCATCGTGTGAACGACGCATGTCGCGTCTTGAACGACTTTTCTTACTCTTTTGAACAGCCATTTACGCTATCTCCTGATTATTTACGCTTCAATTCTTGTAATACGGCAAACGGGTTCTCAGACTCTTCAGCAGCTGATTCGTCAATTTCGCCCCACGTCATCGCATCACGATCCACCTGACATGCCTTAGCGTCGTGCTTAGGAGCTAATGGCATAGCCAGAATTAATTCGTCTTCAACAAGCCCATGCAAGTTAATTTCCCCAAAATCGTTTACCTCAATAGCTTCATAGCTATCAGGAAAGTCATCTGCCACCTGCCGCTTAGTGACAGGAGCATACGCAAATTGCGCCAGAATATCAACTGCCAGGGGCGTATTACAGCGTTCACAAAGTACTTTTACAGCAACTTTTGCTTTCCCTGTAAAATAGCTAATGCCCTGTTCATCAATTCCAAACTCAACGCTGGCCTCAGGGTCCGGGCATGGTTCAACCAGGCTTTCCTGAAGTCGTGTCATTGTTTTTCCAGGCACAACCCCGTCATATACCACTTTCTTGTTGGCACTTTTGACTGGATCTACTGTTACGGGAATACGAACGTTTTGCATAGCGCGCGAATGTTAACGAAGTTCCACCTTAGTGACAAGGGAAATCTGTCGTTATTCCTTATTTAGAGGGTTAATTTTATGAGCTCTCAGCATATCCAATAAGGCAATGGCCGGTAACCCAATTAATGTGTTGGGATCATTCCCTTTTAAACTGTTAAATAAACTGATACCCAGGCCTTCACTTTTAAAACTCCCGGCACAATCAAATGGCTCTTCCAACTCGACGTAGCGCTCAATTTCGTTTTCACTTAAGTGTCGAAATTCTACGTTAAAAGGTTCCACTCTCACTTCGCACTGTTCCGTCGCGGTGTTCAGTACTGCCAGACCGGTGTAAAAAGTAACGGTTTTACCAACAAACCCCAGTAATTGCTTAACGGCATTCTCAGCATTACCGGGTTTTCCTAGTATCTGTCCGTCACAAACTGCAACCTGATCGGAACCAATAATAACCGCCTGTTTATGAGCCATGAGCTTTTCAACTGCACGGGCTTTGGCTTCAGCTAAACGCCCTACCAACTGTTGTGGGCTCTCGGAAGTGATTGCAGACTCATCAATATCGGGCTTAACAACTTCGTACTTCAAGTGCAGTTTATCTAAAATTTCACGACGGTATTTAGAACCTGAACCAAGGATTAACGGTAATGTCATGGTCTCTCCTTTATAAGTCTGTCACTGAGCTCTGTTAATGAGTCTACAACCAAAGCAGCACCTGCCTCACGTAATCTCTCTGCATTATGTACACCAAAACTAACACCAACAGGATGCACACCTGCTGCAATAGCCATTTTCATATCATGAACCGAATCGCCAACCATGACTGTTTCTTCCTGATGAGCGTTTAATTCATCCATTATCTCATAAAGCATTTGAGGGTCAGGTTTACCCCGGGTCTCGCTTGCACACCGGGAAGCTACAAAGTAATGTTCGGTTTCGCTTTCTGACCAAACTCGCTGTAAGCCTCTGCGAGCTTTTCCCGTTGCCACGGCCAGCTGAAGACCCGAATCTGTGAGCTGAGACAAGACAGCTTTCGCATCATTGAATAAGGGCGACGGTGTGGGATTTAAATCGACATATTCATCACGGTATTGGACTAAAAAGCCATCCAACTCTACTGGGTTAAGCACACCAAACAACTTTTCAATGGCCGGCTCAAGGCTCAAACCAATAATATCTCTAACGGCAACATCGGTTGGAACGGGCAAACCAACATGCCGGGCGGTGTTCTGCATAGACGACACAATTCGGCCTATCGAGTCCATCAAGGTGCCATCCCAGTCAAACACAATAAGTCGCTTATCGTACATCATTATAAGCTGTCCATATTATTGGGGAGTCAGTCGCTTTAATGTTTCGTGTAAGTTGTCGTCCAGCGGTGCCTCAAAAGCAACTTCTTTAGCCGTAACAGGATGTAGGAAGCGTAACTGCCAGGCGTGTAAAAACAAACGCTTTAAGCCAACTTGAGACATTGTGTTATCAAAATCCGCGTCACCGTATTTAGGGTCCTTTGCTATAGGATGTCCGGCATGCAGTGCGTGCACTCTAATTTGGTGGGTTCTTCCGGTAACAGGAGAAGCTTCTACTAATGTCCCTTCCTTATACCTTTGCTGGATACGAAAACGGGTTAAAGAGGCTTTACCTTCCGCATCAACACGTACAATTCGTTCACCGGACTTTAATGTGTTTTTCTTTAGCGGAGCTTCAACACTGCGAACCCGCTTTTGCCATTGCCCCCGAACTAATGCCAGGTATTGCTTATTCATTTCTTTATTGCGCAACTGTTCATGCAAGTTTCGCAACACCGAACGTTTTTTAGCAACCAACAACAAACCGCTGGTATCTCTGTCCAGCCTATGTACCAGCTCTAAGCTCTTTTCTTTAGGGCGTAAGGCTCTAAGCCCTTCAATTAGACCGAACTGCAAGCCCGAACCACCATGCACTGCAACACCTGAAGGTTTATTAATTAACATCAGTGCGTCATCTTCGTACAAAATGGCATGTTCAAGCGCCGCTACCTGCTCTAAATTAGCTGACGGTAAATCCGGGCGTTCGCTGACTTTAACCGGAGGGATACGAATAAGATCGCCCTCCTTTAGCTTATAATCAGGTTTTATCCGCTTTTTATTCGCGCGCACTTCACCTTTACGTACAATTCGGTATACCAATGACTTAGGCACACCGCGTAATTGCGCAATTAGGAAGTTGTCTATTCGCTGCCCCGACTCGTCTGCAGAGACGGTGTGCCAGCGGACTTCTTGTTGTATCGTTTTCATAACGCCATTTTACCATCATCTGCAGGATTCAACAGAGAAATTGTTGCTTGTATTTTCAGTGGTTTTCATGAAATAATTAAGTGTCAAAGTCCATCGAAGATGGCAGACGAAGAATATATTTCGCGCAGTCGAAGTAACAGAGCGACGCATTATCCACATCAGCATACGGTTTTAAAGTTTAAAAAGAGACTTGCCCGAGATGTTGATGGCACGGAGAAGAACACAGCACATCGAACACGCTTTGTTTAATAATCGATTGCAGACGTAAAATTTAGCGACAATATGACACCGAGCAGTTGGTGTTATCGGCACAGTCAAACTCATTTTAGTTACACGTTGTAGATGACGGGTAACGCAGGTCCCAAAGGGCCTGCAGCGACAGACGAATTCGATAATTGCACGATCGCCATAGGGGCGTGTCATATTGTGGCCCAAAGAATTGAGTCACAGTAATGAAAAGAATGCTAATAAATGCCACGCAATTAGAAGAATTGCGTGTAGCGTTGGTTGACGGCCAACGCCTTTACGATTTAGATATTGAAAGCCCTGGTCACGAACAAAAGAAAGCCAACATCTATAAAGGCAAAATTACTCGTATTGAGCCTAGCCTTGAAGCTGCTTTCGTTGATTATGGCGCTGACCGCCACGGCTTCCTTCCTCTTAAAGAAATCGCAAAAACCTACTTCCCACAAGGTTATACCTTCCAGGGCCGCCCGAATATCAAAGACGTGGTTAAAGAAGGCCAGGAAGTTATTGTTCAAATTGATAAAGAAGAACGTGGACAAAAAGGCGCCGCCTTAACCACGTTTATTTCTTTAGCGGGCAGTTATTTGGTGCTTATGCCAAATAACCCTCGCGCAGGCGGTATTTCACGTCGCATTGAGGGCGACGAGCGCTCAGCACTTAAAGAAGCTTTATCAGAACTGAATGTGCCTAAAGAAATGGGGCTCATTGTTCGTACAGCTGGCGTAGGGAAATCTAAGGAAGAGTTAGAGTGGGATTTAAACGTCTTACTTAACCATTGGGAAGCTATTAGTAAAGCCGCCGATGAACGCCCTGCCCCTTTCCTTATTCACCAGGAAAGTAATGTTATTTTCCGTGCTCTGCGGGACTACTTACGCCGTGACATCGGCGAAGTGCTTATTGATAGCCCGAAAGTATACGAGCAGGTACGCACACACATACAATTAATTCGTCCGGACTTTCTGCAACGAGTAAAACAATATGAAGGTGACGTTCCGCTATTCAGTCACTATCAAATTGAAAGCCAAATTGAATCAGCTTTTCAACGCGAAGTTCGCCTTCCGTCCGGTGGTTCAATTGTTATCGATCCGACAGAAGCCTTAACCTCTATCGACATTAACTCCTCTCGCGCCACTAAAGGCGGAGATATCGAAGAGACGGCACTGCAGACTAACCTTGAAGCAGCAGAAGAAATTGCGCGTCAGTTGCGCCTTCGTGATGTGGGTGGCTTAGTTGTTATCGATTTTATTGATATGACGCCTTCTCGCCACCAACGCGATGTGGAAAACCGCCTGCGCGATAGTCTGTCTCAAGACAGAGCTCGCATTCAGGTTGCCCGTATTTCACGGTTTGGCTTGATGGAAATGTCGCGCCAACGTCTGCGCCCATCACTGGGTGAGTCTGCAAACAATGTTTGTCCTCGTTGTAACGGTCAGGGAACCATACGCTCAAGTGACTCTTTAGCACTTTCAATCTTACGTTTGATTGAAGAAGAAGCGATTAAAGACAATACCATTCAGGTTCATTCACAGGTGCCAGTTGACGTAGCCACGTATTTGTTAAACGAAAAGCGTCAATCGGTTAATCATATTGAAAAACGCCATAACGTTAAAATCGTCATTATTCCAAACCATCACCTGGAAACCCCGCATTTTGAAGTTTTACGAATTCGTGATGACGAAGTTCCTGAATCAGCAAGTTTTCAGTTGGTGCAAAAACCAGAGCAAACAGAGTCTCCGGTTTCTATTACCCTGACCCAGGATAAAGCTAAGTTTGAGGAGCCAGCATTAAAAGGCCTTCAGGCTCCGAGCGCAGCGCCTACCCCAGCGCCAAAAGTTGAAGCTAAAAAACCAGCTCAACCATCATTACTGACTCGTTTGAAAGCTTGGTTCTCAGGTTTATTTGGTTCCGATGAAGCAGAAAGCCAGGCCGAAGCAAATAAAAACAAACAAAGAACTTCGCAAAATCAACGGAATCAGCAACGTCGAGGCCGTAACCGCCGTTCTGGTAACCGTCAGCAACGGGGTCGCAACCAGTCTACAGTTAACAAGGATGAGCCTAGCAAAGAAGCGGCTTCTACAGCTGAAGAGAAGTCGACCGATTCACGTGATGATGCAGGCACTCGCAACACACGTAACCGGAATGACCGCAGACGTCGTGGACGCAGTAATAAAGCAAACCAGACACCAAAAACTGAAGCGGCTAAGAACGATCAAGCGAGTACTGCGGCTGAGCCAGAAAAAGCCAAAGAGCCAAAAGCTCCTCAAGATAAGCCTCGCCGTCAGCGTAAACCTATTGAAAAGTCGGTTAGAGTTTCATCTGCCGGGGATACAGTAAAAGCAAAAGAGGCTAAGCAAGAGGAACAAAGTACTGAGCAGGTCAGTGCCGACAATAGCTCTCAAAAGCAAACAGCGGCAAAAGAAAAGCCGGCACAGCAAAGTAGCTCCGGTAAAGCTGAAAACAAGGCCATTTCTGATAAGGTGCTTGATCCACGCATTCAGGCTGCTGCTGAACTCGTGCAAAATCAGGCTCAGTCTAAAACAGCTGATGACGAAAAGCATGAAGAGCAGCCAACAGCTCCTCCGGTAGAAAAAGCTAAGCAGGAAAGCGTGGAGCAAGAAGAAAAGGCAAAAGAAGCCGTTTCCGATAATGCGCCTCAGTCTGAAGATAAAGCTGAAACGGCTGTTGAGAAAGCTGAAGCACCTACGCCAGCAGAGCCTGCTGATGCAGCTGAACCTGAAGCGTCTCATGAAGCGCCAAAGGCCAAGGCCGTAGAAGAAGAGCCAGCAAAAGAAGACACTGAGCCCAAAGCAAACGAAGAAAAGAAAGGTCGAGATCGCTCTCGCCGTTCTCCTCGTCACCAGCGTGCTGCGGGTCAAAAACGCAAGCAACAAGGTAAGGCCGAGGCCGTTATACCAAACCGTTCTTTGAGCGGCTCATCCTTTTCGGCCATGACTAAAGCTACAGCAGTAGAGCGCACTGAAGATTTCAAAGCGCTACCTATTGCACAAGCGACCAGTCGCCAGGAGTTTACTAAGGACAGTCGTGTAGCGAGTATTTCTCAGGCTCGCTCCAGTTCTTATGCTGAAATGGCGAAATGTGACTAAGGGTATTTAAGCAACAAAAAAGGTCGGTAGTTATACGCTACCGACCTTTTTTTATCTCTGGAGTTTAAGTTTCTTACTGCTTAATAGTAATGAATGCGCGGTTTTTTTCTAAGGTTTTTGCGCCTATACCTTTCACATCAAGTAGTTGCTCAACTTCTGTAAAGCCACCTAATTGCTCACGTAACTCGATAATTTGCTCGGCTCGTTTCACGCCGACACCAACCAGAACGTCGGAAATTTCCTGAGCAGAGCCGGTATTAATGTTGACAGTTTTTACGTTGGTATCTTGCACTACTGGTGATGCAGTTGCTGTAACCGGCATTGAGCCCGCTTGTGCACCGCAAACCCAAAAGAGTGATGTTCCTAATAGTATGGATAATAATTTTAGCTTCATAGTATCTGTTCCCTTTCGATAAAATCACTGCGTCACTGCAGTAGAGATACTATAGCCGAACTTTTTTACCATCTGGCGAGATTACGACATTACCAGGCGTTAAGTAGGTTACTCTCCTATGGAAGCCAGAATTTCTGCAACGGTCTCTTCAGGGTTTTCTGAGCGCGTGATAGGACGCCCGATAACCATATAGTCAACACCTGCAAGTATAGCTTCCTTAGGGGTCATTACTCGCTTCTGATCGTCCGTTGCACTATTGGCAGGTCTTATCCCCGGCGTAACCAGTTTAAATGATTCACCCAGTGCGTCTTTAAGCATGCGCGCTTCTTGTGCAGAGCATACCACACCGTCTAAGCCTGCTTTCTGCGTCAACTTAGCTAAATTGAGTACCTGTTGTTCTGCCGTTACCTGAATACCAATATCAGCAAGATCTGCATCACTCATACTGGTCAGCACCGTTACAGCAATTAGCAATGGTGGGTTATCAAAAGGCTCGAGAGCATCTTTAGCCGCTTTCATCATGTCACTTCCGCCACTGGCGTGGACATTGACAATATCAACACCAATTTTAGCCGCCGAAGTGACAGCTTTAGCAACTGTATTGGGAATATCGTGAAATTTTAAATCCAGAAAGATGGAAAAACCTTGTTCTACTTGCTTGCGTACCCATTCAGGGCCAATAGAGGTAAACAACTCCTTTCCAACTTTAAGTCCAACTTGCCCGGAAGGAAGCCTGCTGACTAACTGGTCAGCTTCTTCTTGTGTCTGGCAATCTAAAGCTACATATATTTTCGGCAATGCCATGTCTTATTCACCATCTAGTCCAAAAATAGGTTTTGTTGTTGACCAACTCTTACAGGAAGGACAACGCCAATACAAAGTATGCCCTGAGAAACCGCAATGACGGCACTTATAATTTGGCCTCTGCACTATGTGTTCGTGCACCATTTTCTGCAGTCTACGAAGACTGTCACGGGCATTACCAACATCAGCGGCCCGGATGTGAAGCCCCATTAAATAATGGAACCCTCGCATCGTTGGATGCTGCTCTAACACCTGAGTCATAAAGTGCTCGGCATCTTCAATGCTTTGAGATTCGCAAATTTTTTCGGCCAGTGTAATTGCTGCCGTTATTCCGGCGTTCTGTTCGACACAAGTATGGAGAAATTCGATAAACGTATGAGTATCAGAAGTCTTTTCAAAAGCTTCCTCTAGCAACGGTATGGTTTCGCAAACAAACGACTTATCTTGTTCAAATACCCGGGTCAGATAATTAATAGACTCACTATACCGCCCTTCATTCATATAGATTTTACCCAGGGAAAGTACGGCGCGAACACAGTTATCATCATGTTTTAATGCTTTATTGTAATGCTTTACTTTACTGGTGGTATTGTCATCTAACTCAGCAAGTTCGCAATAGAGTTGCGCCAGAACCACTCGAGCTTCCGGGTCTTGCTTAGACAGCCGTAAGGCAATCTTTATGGCTTTATCCCACTCATGGGTAGATTCGTACAGCTCCAGAAGGTGCTTTTGGCTCTTTTCCCGAAACAGTTTGTAACTTTGCAAACCCGCAAACATCTGTTCAGCGCGATCGTAAATTCCGGCAGAAAGGTAATCTTTTCCTAACTCATACATAGCCGTTAAACGATCGTGCTCGGATAAATTAGGAAGTGATGTCAGATTTTTATGAATTTTTATTGCCCGGTCTACTTCGCCCCGGCGACGGAATAGCTTTCCTAAAGTCCAGTGCGTTTCAATGGTTTCACTATCGACATCTAACAGCTCAACAAACAAATCTACAGCTTTGTCTGGCTGGTCTGATAATAAAAGGTTGATACCAGTGGCGTACTGTTTGGAAAATCGTTTTTGTTCTTTCCGCTCTTCTGTGCGAACACTGTTACGACCCATGAACCAGCCATAGGCAGCAGCAATTGGTAGAAGCAGGAAAAGAAGCTCTAGCATGAGCTATTAACTCTCTTTATCCAATTTATTGACGCGTCTAAGCAGGCGATTGTAACGATAGCGCCAGGACAGACTCGACAGGAAAAGTAGGAGAATACCAACAACAAACCCGCTACCAAAAAAGATAGCCAGTAATGATGCAACAGCCATTTCAGTTTGCAGTACCAACAAATTCACGATAACAGTTTGTGGGTTCTGGGCACCAAACGCCATTGCTAAAAGAAATATGAGTAATACAGGAATGAGAATAAGCAGCTTCTTCAGCATAATCGCTTACCTGTTAGTTATAAAAAAACGGCATGCCAGTATAGCATGCCGTTTTTATCAATCGAGCTTAAAAACTAACTTAACGTATCGACCCTCTCGCGAAGCTCTTTGCCCGCCTTAAAATGCGGTACATACTTACCGTCTAATTCAACGGCTTCACCCGTTTTTGGGTTACGACCTACACGAGGAGCCCGATAATGCAGAGAGAAGCTTCCAAACCCTCGAATTTCTACGCGCTTACCTTGTGACAAGGACTGCACCATCTGTTCAAGAATTTCTTTTACCGAAGCTTCAACCTGCTTAGGAGGTAACTCGTGTTTCAAAGTTAACCTTTCAATCAGCTCTGATTTAGTCATCATTACCTCCTCTAATCAACTGCGTAAGTGCAGGAAATTATTCGTCGTCAGTTTTTGCAGCTTTAAAGGCTTCAGCCATTGCGCTGTTAAGACCGCCGCTTTCTTGCTGCTTGTTGACGCTTTCAACCGCTTCTTTCTCTTCTGCTTCGTCTTTCGCCTTGATAGACAAGCTCAGAGTACGGTTTTTGCGATCAACGCCCATGAAGCGAGCTTCAATAGAATCACCAACGCTTAGTTCAGTACTTGCATCTTCAACACGCTCACGTGAAATGTCTGCTGCACGAACATAGCCTTCAACGCTTTCAGCTAATTCAACTTTAGCGCCTTTAGCGTCTACTTCAGTAACTGTACCTGTAACAATAGCACCTTTTTTATTGGCTGCCAGGTAGTTATTGAATGGGTCTTCTTCAAGCTGCTTGATACCTAGTGAAATACGCTCACGTTCAGCATCAACCTGCATAACTACAGCGGTAACTTCTTCACCTTTTTTGTAGTCACGAACGGCTTCTTCGCCAGTAGCGTTCCAGCTAATGTCTGACAAGTGAACCAAACCATCAATACCGCCGTCAAGACCGATGAAGATACCGAAGTCAGTGATTGACTTGATCTTACCAGTAACTTGCTCGCCTTTATTGTGGTTCTTCGCAAACTCTTCCCAAGGGTTAGGTTTGCACTGCTTAAGGCCTAGTGAAATACGACGACGTTCTTCGTCAATTTCCAGAACCATAACTTCAACAGTGTCGTCCAGGTTAACCACTTTAGAAGGATGAACGTTTTTGTTAGTCCAGTCCATTTCTGAGACGTGTACCAGACCTTCAACACCCTCTTCGATTTCAACGAAGCAGCCGTAATCAGTCAAGTTCGTAACACGACCAGTTAAACGGTGACCTTCTGGGTAACGGTTTGCGATATCTGCCCATGGATCTTCGCCTAATTGCTTAAGGCCAAGAGATACACGAGTGCGCTCACGATCAAACTTCAATACTTTAACAGTGATTTCATCGCCAACGTTTACGATTTCACTTGGGTGCTTAACGCGTTTCCAAGCCATATCGGTAATGTGCAATAAGCCATCGACGCCGCCTAAATCAACGAATGCGCCGTAGTCAGTCAGGTTCTTAACGATACCCTGAACTTCCTGACCTTCTTGCAAGTTTTCAAGCAGCTCTTCACGCTCTGCACTGTTCTCTTTCTCGATAACAGCACGGCGAGACACAACAACGTTGTTACGTTTTTGATCAAGCTTGATAACTTTGAATTCTAAATCTTTGTTTTCCAGGTGCGTTGTTTCACGTACTGGACGTACATCAACCAGTGAACCAGGCAAGAATGCGCGAACGCCGCCTAAGTCTACTGTGAAGCCACCCTTAACCTTACCAGAAATAATACCGATAACGGTTGCATTGTCTTCGTGTGCTTTTTCAAGCTGCAGCCATGCTTCGTAACGTTTCGCTTTTTCGCGAGACAGAATGGTTTCACCAAAGCCGTCTTCTACTGCATCAAGGGCTACATCAACTTCGTCACCGACGCTGACTTCTAATTCACCTTCTGCATTACGGAACTGTTCTGCTGGAATCGCGCTTTCTGATTTAAGACCCGCGTCTACTAAGACCAAATCTTTTTCGATGGCAACGATAGTACCTTTAACAATGGAGCCCGGGCGTGTTTCAACTTCCTTTAGGCTTTCTTCAAATAATTCTGCAAAATTTTCTGACATAGTGATTAACTTCGCTTATAAATAAGACGTCCACTGAACTTCCGTATACAGCGGGGTTATTAAAAAAGTCTGTTTGCTTCCTTACAACAGACGCCTAATTAAGGTCACATGACCCTAGCTAGCCTTTGAGAGTTTGCTATGAGCAAACATCAATACTTGTTCCAACACGTCGTCTACCGGCGTATCGGTGGAATCCAGATATAACGCATCCTCGGCTGGCTTTAGTGGGGCCACCGAGCGATTCGTATCTCGATCATCTCGTTCTTTTATTTCGTTCACTAATTGATCAATATTAGCATCAAAACCTTTTTCCTTCAATTGCTCAAAGCGTCGCCTTGCGCGCTCTTCGGCTGAAGCCGTCAAAAAGATTTTGGCATCGGCATCGGTAAACACAACGGTTCCCATATCGCGCCCATCGGCTACTAACCCCGGAAGCTCTTTAAAGCCACGCTGACGGCGAAGAAGCGCTTCTCGCACTCTTGGAAGAGCGGCAATTTTAGAGGCCATATTACCCACCTGTTCAGTTCGGATCGTCATGGTGACGTCCTCACCTTCAAGAATGATATGCGTTAATGAGCGTTCTTCTTCTGCTTCAAACTTCACGTCTAGGTGCGCAGCTAAAGCCACCAGACTTTCTTCATCTTCCGGCGTAAAATCGTGATGCAAAGCCGCTAATGCCAGCACGCGATAAATCGCGCCGCTGTCCAACAAATGCCAACCTAGCTTCTCTGCCAGTAGTCGGCTTATCGTTCCTTTTCCTGCCCCACTCGGCCCGTCAATCGTAATGACTGGAATATGAGTTGCCATAAAATCCTCTAATTGCTCTGCATTACGCAGCATTTAGCCGCGCAATTATACGCATTTGTAAAAAAATTGCATTAATCAAAGTCAGCAAGTCTATGAGTTAACTGTGACAGAGCCGTGAAAACTCAGAGAAATAGTTGGGATAGGTCTTAGCGCAGCAATCCGGATCATTGATCGTAACGCCGGCAGGTGAAAACGCCGCAAGTGAAAAGCACATTGCCATGCGGTGATCATCATAAGTATCAATACACGCGTGTTGCCAGTTCTTAATCGGTTCTATATAGAGGTAATCTCGCCCTTCTTCTACTAGGGCACCCAGTTTGCGCAATTCTGTTGCCATAGCGTACAGGCGATCGGTTTCTTTAACGCGCCAATTAGCCACATTACGAATGGTTGTAGGTTTATCAGCAAAAAGTGCTAATGGTGCAACCGTCATTGCCGCATCTGGAATATCGTTAAAGTCCTGATCGATGCCTTTGACTATTCCCGTTCCGGTAACTGTTATGCTGTTGTCCTGGTAAGCCACAGAGGCTCCCATTTGCTCTATTACCTCAGCAAAACGTTTATCGCCCTGTATCGAGTTTTTACCGATGCCTATTATCTCAACCGGACCTCGCCCTAATAATGCTGCAGCCATCCAGTAGGAGGCCGCACTGGCATCACCTTCTACCCAGTATTCTCCGGGCGACTGATAAACTTGTTTTCCGGCAATGACATAGCATTGAGGAGAGTCCTCTTTTACCGAAATACCAAAGTCCGCCAGCATTTGCAGAGTTAGGTTAATATAAGGCCGGGAAACCACCTCGCCTTTTAGCGTTAAGGTTGAATCACCGGGCAACAGAGGAAGCGCCATAAGTAACGCCGAAATAAACTGACTGGATACTGAGCCATCAATTTCAAACTTGCCCGGGGCTAAACCTTGTGAAATAGCGAGTGGTGGAAAGCCCGACTCGCCCAAGTAATCAATTGACGCTCCCTGCATTTGCAAAGCATCAACTAAGTGTTGAACCGGTCGTTCATGCATTCGGGCATCGCCCTTCAGAACCATAGGTGCCTGCTCTTCTTTTGCCGTCGCTGATAACACGGCAATAAGCGGTCGCATCGCTGTTCCAGCATTACCTAAATAAAGTTCAGAGGAAGCCTGACGCCAATGACCACCTAAACCTTCAACCTGAGTTGTAAGTTCATCGTCTTTAAAGCTACCCCCCAGAGCGAGCAAAGCTTCACGCATACGACTGGTGTCATCACTGACCAGTAAATTGTGTAAGGTGACGGGAGTCTGGCATAAAGCGGCCATAAGCAGTGCCCGGTTAGCAATGCTTTTTGAGCCGGGTAAAGTGACAGTACCGCGACAATGCTGTCGCGGCTCTAAATGAATAGAATTAACCACGCAGCTTTTTCATTGCCTTAATAAAAGCCTGGTTTTCTTCAGGCAGGCCAATGCTGACACGTAAATGATTAGGCAACTCATAGCCGCCAACAGGACGTACAATAACGCCTTCATGCAGAAGTTCGTCATAGAGCTTCTCGGCATCGGGCCCGACTTCTATGGTCAAAAAGTTACCATAAGAAGGAATGTAGTTAAGGCCTAGTTCTTCACAAAACTCAGTTAGCTGCTTCATGCCCTGTGCGTTTAACTCAACCGCTTTTTGCAAATAGGCATGATCATCCAGTACCACTTCCGCCGCTTTAAGTGACAGCGAATTCATGTTGAATGGCTGGCGAATACGGTTAAGCACATCGGCTACGCTCTCATGACTTACGGCATAACCTGCGCGTAAACCGGCTAACCCATAGGCTTTAGAAAAGGTTCGGCTAACCACCAGGTTAGGGTGATTTTTTATCCACTCAACCGATGGCGCCCGCTCTTCTTCTGGCACATACTCGTAATAAGCTTCATCAAGAACCACGATAATATTTTGCGGTATTTTATCCAGAAAACTTTTCAGTGCAGAAGTCGATAAAAATGTACCCGTTGGATTATTGGGGTTAGCAATAAAAATCATCTTGGTTTTATCGGTAACGGCTTTAGCCATACCATCAAGGTCATGGCCATAATCTACCGCAGGAACGGCAACAGGTTTTGCGCCAATAGCCTGAGTAACTAGCGGATACACCACAAACGCATGCTGAGAGAAAATAACTTCGTCTTTATCTGACACAAAGGTACGAGCTAAAATCTCTAAAACATCGTTAGAGCCGTTACCCAGAGTAATTTGTTGCGTACCGACCTCGTTGAGTTCTGCCAGACGACTTTTAAGGTAATAACCGTTAGCATCGGGGTAACGCACTAAATCGGTTAACTCAGCTTCCAGAGCCGTTTTGACCTTTTCACTCAAGCCCAATGGGTTTTCATTTGAAGCCAGCTTAACCACGTGTTGTAAACCTAACTCACGCTGCAATTCGGATGTTGGCTTGCCCGCCTGATACGGACGTAACTGTTTAACTCCAGGATTAACCAGTTCTAATGCGTTGAATTCTGCCATAGCGATTCACTACCTTTTTTATTCTATTTATTTAGCCAAGCTTACGTTCAAAATCAGCCATATAACTTAGCAATGCTTCTACGCCTTCCACCGGCATTGCGTTATAAATACTGGCTCTCATGCCACCAACAAAGCGATGCCCTTTTAACCCTAATAAACCTTCCTTTTTAGCACCCGCTAAAAAGTCGGCATCGAGTTTGTCATCGGCTAACTGGAAAGGCACATTCATGATTGAACGGTAAGCAGGATTAATGTTGTTTCTGTAAAAATCTGAAGCATCAACAAAGTCATAGATAAGCTGAGCTTTACGATGGTTGCGTTCACCCATAGCCGCTAATCCGCCCTGAGCTTTTAACCACTTGAAAACCAACCCTGCCAGATACCAGGCAAAGGTATTGGGCGTGTTGTACATAGACCCGTCTTTCGCCTGGAGTTGGTAATCCATAATAGATGACACTTGTTTCTGCGGTTGACCCAAAAGCTTTTTATTGACGATAGCGATAGCAAAACCTGAAGGGCCTATATTCTTCTGAGCGCCGGCGTATATAACACCAAACTTTGAGACATTCAGAGGTTCAGAAAGGATATTTGACGACATATCAGCCACAATGGGTGCTTTAACGTCAGGGATCTCATGCAGTGCAATACCATCGACGGTTTCATTAGGACAGTAATGAAAATAGGCAGCATTTTCAGACAGTTTCCAGTCTTTTGGCGACTGAATTTCCTTGCCCTTAGCGCCTTCCTGAACTTGCCCGGCAATATTCACTCTGGAAACGAACTTTTCGGCTTCACGGATAGCAAAACCAGACCATATTCCTGTATCCAGGTAATCTACGGTGGCATCCGGTGACGCTATATTCTGTGGAACCGCAGAGAATTGACCACGCCCTCCGCCTTGTAAAAAGAGTACTTCGTAGTCGTCCGGCACATTTAGCAAGTCGCGCAGGTCTTGCTCAGCTTCACGTGCCATATGGACATAAGCAGGGTCACGGTGGGAAATTTCCATCACCGATACACCCTGCCCATTCCAGTTCAATAACTCTTCCTGAGCTTGCTTCAACACCTCGACCGGCAACATTGCCGGTCCGGCAGAAAAGTTAAACAACTGGCTCATGACTCGTCGGAACCCTCGTGATTTTCAGTGTTATCTTCAGCTGCGGTTTCACCTTCTTCAGTAACAACCTCGCCGTCAATTAACACTTCGTCTTCATCAATTTCATCAATGCGCTGCAGGCCAACCACTTTTTCGTCATCAGCTGTACGAATTAAGCGTACGCCCTGAGTGTTACGACCAACGGTTGAGACCTCATTAACACGCGTTCTGACCAGAGTACCTTTATTACTGATAAGCATGATCTCATTGCCATCAATAACTTCCATGGCGCCGACAACGGAACCATTACGCTCGCTGACCTTAATAGAGACAACACCTTTAGTAGCGCGGCTCTTAGCCGGGTATTCACTTAACGGTGTACGTTTGCCGTAACCGTTTTCAGTCACGGTTAATACATTCGCTTCTTCATCTTCGTATTCACGAGGAACAATCAGTGATACAACACGCTGTCCTTCCTCTAGACGAATACCACGAACACCGGTTGCTGTGCGGCCCATTGAACGCACTTGCTCTTCCGCGAAGCGCACCACTTTGCCAGCGTCAGAGAACAGCATAATTTCGCCGCTACCGTCAGTGATATCAACACCAATCAGTTCATCGTCATCAACCAGGTTCAGTGCAATGATTCCGCCGTTACGAGGACGTGAATACTCTGGTAATGGCGTTTTCTTAATGGTCCCTTTACGGGTAGCCATAACAACGAACTTATCTTCCGGGTAATCCCGTGTTGGCAGAATAGCGGTAATACGTTCGTCGGCTTCAAGCGGTAACAAGTTGACGATAGGCTTGCCTCGAGAAGCACGACTTGCCAGCGGCAACTGGTAAACTTTCATCCAGTAAATACGACCACGAGTTGAGAAGCATAAAATGGTGTCATGCGTGTTCGCTACCCACAGCCTTTCAATAAAGTCTTCGTCTTTCATCTTAGTAGCGGCTTTGCCTTTACCACCACGACGCTGAGCTTCGTACTCAGTCAACGGCTGATACTTCACATAACCTTCGTGAGAAAGCGTCAGAACAACATCTTCTTCGTTGATTAAGTCTTCCATGCTGATGTCATGTGCAGCGGCGGTAATATCGGTTTTACGCTCATCACCAAAGTTACTGCGTATTTCAACCAGCTCTTCACGAATTACTTCCATCAGGCGCTCTGAACTGTTCAGAATATGCAGCAGTTCAGCAATTTGTTCTAACAGGCCTTTGTATTCATCCAGAATTTTTTCGTGCTCTAAACCAGTCAGTTTATGCAGACGTAAATCCAAAATGGCCTGAGCCTGTTCTTCAGTCAGGTGATAGTTGTCACCCCGAATGCCGTATTCTTCAGGCAGATGATCAGGACGCGCGGCATCAACACCGGCGGTTTCCAGCATTGAAGCAACATCACCCAGCTGCCATGCGCGGGCAATTAGCCCGGCTTTAGCTTCAGCTGGCGTGGGTGAACGACGGATAAGCTCAATAATTTCGTCAATATTAGCCAGCGATATCGCCAGACCTTCCAGGATATGAGCACGTTCACGAGCTTTGCGTAATTCGTAGACTGAGCGGCGGGTAACCACTTCACGACGGTGGCGAATGAAGCAATCCAGCATATCGCGCAGGTTAAACAGACGCGGCTGACCTTTATCCAGGGCAACCATATTAATGCCAAACACAACCTGTAACTGGGTATTAGCATACAAATGGTTAAGAACAACTTCGCCAACATCGCCACGACGAATTTCAATGACGATACGCATACCGTCTTTGTCAGACTCGTCACGTAAAGCACTAATACCTTCAACGCGCTTTTCTTTAACCAGTTCAGCTATTTTTTCAATTAAGCGGGCTTTATTCACCTGATACGGAATTTCCGTAACAATGATGGTTTCTTTACCCGTTTTCTCGTCGACTTCCACTTCCGCCTGAGCGCGCAAATGAATACGACCACGACCGGTTTTATAAGCTTCAACGATACCGCTGCGACCTGAAATTGTCGCTGCTGTCGGGAAGTCCGGACCCGGGATGTATTCCATTAACCCTTCAACATCAATATCCGGGTTATCAATCATCGCCAGTGAGCCGTCAATAACTTCCGTCAGGTTATGAGGCGGGATATTGGTTGCCATACCAACCGCGATACCCGAGGAACCGTTCACTAGCAGGTTGGGAACGCGGGTTGGCAATACATCAGGAATACGCTCTGTACCGTCGTAGTTATCGACAAAATTAACGGTCTCTTTGTCCAGGTCGGCTAAAAGCTGGTGAGCAATTTTTGCCATGCGAATTTCGGTATAACGCATCGCAGCGGCTGAGTCTCCGTCAACAGAACCAAAGTTCCCCTGACCATCAACCAACATATAACGCAATGAAAAGTCCTGCGCCATACGAACAATCGTGTCATAAACTGCGCTGTCTCCGTGAGGGTGATATTTACCAATCACATCACCGACAACACGCGCTGACTTTTTATAAGGTTTATTAAAGTCGTTGCGCAATTCGTTCATTGCGAACAGGACACGTCTGTGTACTGGCTTCAGGCCGTCACGGACATCAGGTAAAGCACGCCCAACAATGACGCTCATGGCATAATCGAGGTACGAACTTTTCAGTTCGTCTTCAATATTTACCGGTGACACTTCTCTGGCTAGATCGCTCATAGTTTATTCCCTAAATATAGATCCGCATATTCATTGTTATTTTGATCCAATCATTGTACCCATCCCAAACGCGTCTCGCACCCTCTTTTTCTTATTCTTTGCCTGAGGTAGACTAGCCGCGTTATCCATCTCTTAAAGACGCATAATCTATGACCACCAGTCGCTCTAAAACTGAACAAAAAAACGTCGATCCGGAAGAGATCGCAAAATTTTCAGCACTCGCCTCGCGCTGGTGGGACCCGGATGGCGAATTTAAACCTTTGCATAAAATCAACCCGGTCCGGCTGGGCTTTATCGAAAACCATACCGAAGGGCTTTTCGGCAAGAAAGTACTGGATGTCGGTTGTGGCGGTGGATTACTCAGTGAAGCCATGGCGGAACGAGGCGCTGAGGTTACCGGTATTGATTTGGCCGAGCAGTCATTAAAGGTGGCGCGTTTGCACGCATTAGAAAGTGGCCGCCAAATTGACTATCAATGCATTGCCGTTGAAACGCTGGCCGAACAAAACACCGACAGCTACGACGTAGTGACCTGTCTGGAAATGCTCGAACACGTTCCTGACCCGGCCGCCATAGTACAAGCCTGCGCCAAAGCGGTTAAGCCCGGGGGATTAGTCTTTTTCTCCACTTTGAATCGTAATGTAAAATCCTGGTTATTGGGTATTGTCGCTGCCGAGCATATTTTAGGCTGGGTACCGAAAGGAACTCATCAGCATCAACGTTTTATTCGCCCGTCAGAACTTTTAAGTATGACTGACAAAGCCGCTTTAGAAGATATCGCTATTAATGGCTTAATTTTTCATCCTTTAAAAGGCTTTGTACTTTCAGACAAAGATGTTGATGTAAATTACATTGTCGCTTTGAAAAAGCCGGAGTAATTAATGAGTTCCTCAGATAAAAGTTCTCCGGTAAAAGCTGTCCTGTTTGATTTAGATGGCACCTTACTTGATACCGCACCCGATTTAGGCGCCGCATTAAATGCTGTTTGCGAGCAATACGAGCGCCCTGCTGTCAATGCTGAGGTGTTCACACCAGTTGCGTCCCATGGTTCCAGAGGCTTACTAAAATTGGCCTTTGATGACAATTACACACACATGGAAACAGAGCTGAGACACGCCTTCCTGAGTGCCTATAAGAATAATATCGCGACTCATACCCAACCTTACCCGGGTGTCCTGGAGCTACTGGCGGTATTACAGCGTGAGTCCATTAAAGTCGCGATAGTGACCAACAAGCCTGAACGCCTGACACACCTGTTATTACCACACTTCCCTGAATTTGAAGCCATTGAAGTTGTGGTGAGCGGCGATACTCTCAGTGTCGCAAAACCATCGCCTGAGCCTTTATTCTATGCCGCGGAGAAACTGGGTGTTGAACCAACAGACTGCCTTTACGTGGGTGATGCCGAACGCGATATTGAAGCCGGCCGTAACGCCGGAATGGTCACGGTGCTTGCCGAGTACGGTTATATCAGTAACGAAGACCAACCCCAGCGCTGGCAGGCCGATTATCACATTGAATCTCCGCTGGCATTGCTGGAGTTACTGGCTATCAATAACTCTTGATCTATTAACTTCCTTTAAAAGACAAAAAAATTATATAGAAAACTTTTCAGCGCAAACTCAGGCCAGTTAAAGGCTGGCAAAAAATCAAGATTCTGAATTCAAAATTATTCCGTTTTTACCGTTAAATTCACTTGATCGTATTGCCAGTTAGACCTAGCATACAGTTCATCCCAGACACACTAGATATTGTGTAAATATCGCTCTGTACAACTAATAAGCACTATATCTTGTGGCTACAAACCTATAACAAAAAGCTAAGAGTCGGCGCAAAATGAACGAGCAACTTTATGTTACGAAACGCAGCGGCGAACGCGAACCGCTAAACCTCGATAAAATTCACCGAGTGATCATGTGGGCTGCTGAAGGACTGAATAATGTCTCAGCCTCTCAGGTTGAAATTAAATCTCACATTCAGTTTTACGATGGCATTAAAACTGAAGACATTCATGAAACTATCATTAAAGCAGCTGCCGATCTCATTTCGGAAGATGCGCCCGACTATCAGTATATGGCAGCGCGACTGGCTATCTTCCACTTGCGTAAACGTGCTTACGGTAAGTTTGAACCACCGCGTCTATACGACCATGTGAAAAAAATGGTGGCCGAGCATCGCTACGATGAACACCTGATGGATGACTACAGCGAAGAAGAGTTCGATCAAATGGACGAGTTCCTTGATCACTGGCGTGACATGAACTTCTCTTATGCTGCGGTTAAACAGCTGGAAAACAAGTATCTGGTTCAGAACCGGGTAACGGGTGACATCTATGAAAGCGCGCAGTTCTTATACATATTAGTCGCCGCTTGTCTGTTTTCGGATTACCCGAAAAGCACTCGTATGGATTACGTTAAACGTTTCTACGATGCAGCTTCTGAATTTAAAATTTCTCTACCGACACCGATTATGTCAGGTGTACGTACGCCGACACGTCAATTCAGCTCCTGTGTTTTAATTGAAGCTGGCGATAGTCTCGATTCTATTAATGCCACCGCCAGTGCTATCGTAAAATACGTCTCTCAGCGCGCCGGTATTGGTATTAACGCGGGGCGTATTCGCGCATTAGGCAGCCCTATTCGTAATGGTGAAGCTTTCCACACCGGTTGTATCCCATTCTATAAATACTTCCAGACAGCCGTTAAAAGCTGCTCGCAAGGTGGTGTTCGTGGTGGCGCGGCTACCTTGTTCTACCCTCTTTGGCACCTGGAAGTTGAAAGTCTATTAGTACTGAAAAATAACCGAGGTGTTGAAGAAAACCGGGTTCGCCACCTGGACTATGGTGTTCAATTTAACCGCACCATGTATCAGCGCCTGATTAAAGACGATTACATTACCCTGTTCAGCCCGTCGGACGTTCCGGGGCTTTACGACGCCTTCTTTGAAGATCAGGACGAATTTGAGCGTTTATACCAGCAGTACGAACAGGATGAGAGCATCCGTAAAAAACGTATTAAAGCCATTGAGCTGTTTGGTCTGTTTATGCAGGAGCGTGCCAGCACCGGCCGTATCTATGTGCAAAACGTAGACCATTGCAACACGCACAGCCCATTTGACTCTAAAGTTGCGCCTATCCGTCAAAGTAACTTGTGTCTTGAAATTGCATTGCCAACTAAGCCATTAAGTCACGTAAATGACGAAGAAGGTGAAATAGCGCTTTGTACTCTGTCAGCCTTTAACTTAGGTAAAATTGAAAGCCTGAGTGAATTTGAAAACTTAGCAGACTTGGCCGTTCGCGCACTGGACAGCCTGCTGGATTATCAGGAGTACCCTGTTCCAGCAGCGTACAACGCCACCATGAACCGCCGTACTCTGGGTATTGGTGTTATTAACTTTGCTTATTACTTAGCCAAGCACGGTGTTAAATATTCAGACGGCTCTGCAAACGGCCTGGTTCACCAAACCTTTGAAGCTATACAGTATTACCTGATGCAAGCTTCAATGAATCTGGCTAAAGAAAAAGGCGCCTGCCCTAAATTTAATGAGACCACTTACTCTCAGGGCATTATGCCAACCGATACCTATAAGAAAGATCTGGACAAAGTGTGCGACGAACCACTGCATTTAGACTGGGATAAGCTCCGTGCTGACATTAAACAACACGGTATGCGTAATTCAACATTATCCGCTCTAATGCCGTCAGAAACATCGTCGCAGATTTCTAATGCAACTAACGGTATCGAGCCTCCGCGGGGTTTTGTCAGCATTAAGTCGTCAAAAGACGGGGTAACTAAACAGGTTGTCCCTGACTACGAAAACTTGAAAGACAAATACGAGTTGTTATGGCAAATACCGAATAACAAAGGGTATCTTGAGCTGGTTGGTATCATGCAAAAATTTGTGGACCAGACAATTTCTGCAAATACCAATTACGACCCGAACAAGTTTGATGCGGGTAAAGTACCGATGAAACAGCTTCTGCAAGACTTGTTAACCGCTTATAAACTGGGAGTTAAAACGCTCTACTATCACAACACTCGTGATGGTGCTGCTGACAACCAGTCCGACATTGCTGCACGTCAACGTGCCGACAAGCCTCAGGCCCAGAGCGCAGAAGTTATCATCGAAGAAGATGACGATTGTGCCGGTGGTGCTTGTAAAATATGATAGCTGTGTTTTATAAAGTGTAACATTATTGTGGATAACTTTCCGTTACACTAAATAAATCAATAACTTAGAAAGGGGCGCTTGACGCCCCTTTTTTGCTCACTATACTTGAATATCTTTTCTTAGTTTAAAGTGTAACATTTCGATGCGTTATTCAGTTCTAAGCATACCTCACCCACAGTACAACGATCAGAGGCTACCATTACTGATCGATAAGAATAATTTTAGCATTCCCGAGCCTAGCTCAGCGTTATGGATATGGGATTTATGGCTTTCCGGGAAGTTCAATACGGTAGAAGCTAGAGCACGCGATCTTTGCGTGTTTTATGAGTTCGTAAGCACTGAGTATAGCGATTTCTTTTCTGATGCTGCACGGTTAAAAACATTGTCTTCAAGGCAAGTAAATCAACTCACAAGTTTTCTGTTACTCAACTTTAACCATAACATTGAAGACCATATTTTGATCGCTCCCTCCACGTTTAATCGCAGGTTGGACTCCATTCGATCCTTTTTAAGATTTCACTACTCACGTTATATAGCCCGTGTAGAGAATATTGAAATGGCAGATATTCATCAGAAGAGAGTAGATAAGCTGGACGCTCTACTCAAGAAGAAGAAATATTCAACTTGCGATGTAGAAAACCAAACTCGCCAGATCCCCCCCCTTTCACCAGCGGAAATTGAAATAATCAAGCTTGTGATCCGCCCCTCAAGCGACGACCTCAAAAACGAGGTAAACCCCTTCCGTACGAGCCTTCAAATTAGAAATGCATGCCTCATATTGCTTCTAATTGAACTTGGCTGTAGGGCTTCTGAGTTGGTTTTGCTAAGGAATAACGACCTGGACTTAAAATTAACTCATAATGCCACGGTCGTTATTCAACAGTCCGCCGCGGGAAACAACTTAAAACGGCATCGTCGAGATGGAGCATCTCATAAAACACGAAATCGCGAACTCCCTATCAGTCCTGGATTACGTGATTTAATCGTAGAATATATTGAAGATCACCGGCCAAAGCTTCGCAAGCCTTACAGGGGACAATTGACAGGTTATCTTTTTGTGAGTGAACACGACGGCGGTGCAATGACAACTTCAGGCCTTGAGTATGTGGTCGAAACAATCTTTAATAAGACCAAGGGATTAGCTGATGTTATTACGCCCCATCGTTTTCGAGTGGCAAGAATGAATGAATTGCGAGAGTCGGTTGACAATAAATATGCAAACAGCAACTCTCCTATGATTAAAGCTGGCGACATGCAAGATACACTTACGACTTGGGGAGGATGGACTAGCACAAGCTCGATGCCTAAGCGCTACACTAACGCTCATCTAATGAGAAAAATAAACGAATATTTAGCCGAAAAAGATACTAAAAAGGGGCCTGTGGATGGCGCATGCAAACACAGTTTATCTAGCAAATGAGAGCGTAGATTGTTATGAATACTTATACGCGGAAGCAAAACGCCTAAATCATGATTACGAACCACTTCCCTACGAGATAGAGACTTTTTTTGGTCAGAAGGTCACGATTCGCAATTCAGACGGACGGTTAAAGAGTTCAATACGCTTAATCAATTTAGGCAGTCGAACTGCGAATTTCAGGCTAAGCGACAAATATTCAAAATACGACTATCTGAGCTATATAGCGATACAGTGCTGGCTCGACACAGCAATAACACGCAGTCCATCCATGATAATGCACTATGCCTACGGACTTCCTGTGCTTCAACATATTTCGCTTTCTGATGAAGCGCTACTTAATGAGGCAGTGTTTGCTAAGGAGATCGCCTCCCAATTATCCAGGCTGATATTAGAAAACAAACAAAATCAAAGTGTCTGGTTGTCTATTCGGGCATTCGCTAATTACGCTATTGAAAACTGCTATTGGGGTTTTGACGAAACCCTTGTGTTTAAGCTCGCTGAAACAAAAATTAAAAATCATGGCCAGAAGGCGCGTGTATCTCTGCTGGATCATGAATACGGGCCTTTTACACGATCAGAAATAGGAGAAATCACGCAGGCATTGCAAAATGATGACGTAAATATCCATGAACGGGTTATGATAAAGTTGGCAATGCAGTTTGGTTTACGCCCTATTCAACTCGCGCTGTTGCGAGAATCAGATATTTATTATGACGCCTCTAAGCTGGGTTGGTATATCAATATCCCTCGCGTAAAAGGGAAAGTATCCCAGCTTCGCCGAAATCAAAATAACTTCGTGCTTCGGGAGTTATCAGATGATCTGGCAAATGAGATTGGTGAACTAATCAAGCAGGATGCCGTTAGGTCACTAACTCATCCTAAAGGCACCCCACTTCCTCGTCCCCTGTTTAAAAGAGAGCAAGTCGACAAGGAGTTAATTGTAGATGATAAGTTAACAGAATATGCATGGCATAAAAATTCGAATGCGTTAACTCATAAATTCATTTCATTAGGCAAGCGATTAAACATATTTTCAAGACATGTAAAGGATGATAACGGCGACCCCACGCTACTGAGAATTTCATGTTACCGGTTCAGGTATACCTTGGGTACTCGTATGGTTCTGGAGGGGAAAACACCAGAAGAGCTCGCTATTGCCCTAGATCACGGTTCCACTAACTCGGTTCAACATTACTTTCGTTACAATAGAGATTTGATTGATTTTATTGACGACACATTTGACTCTTCAATAGTGCTAGAAAATGCCGTCATGCGATGGAAAGAGTTCCTTATTGACGAAAACGACAGTTCCGTCGGAGGTAGGCTGATTCGGACGAGCTCAATTGCAAATCTTGGGAAATGTTTAAAGCAAACCAGCTGTGAGTTTCATCCTACTGTTAGTTGTTATGGATGCGGAAAATTCAGGCCATTTAAAAATGCAGATCATCAGGCCCAACTAAAAGTTATTGAAGCAGAGAGAGAGTTTGTCCAGCAACATTCATCTGGCCCCGTACGGCACCAATTGGATGAAGCTTTACAAGGGGCTATCGAAATCTGCGAGGCTCAAAACTTGTTAAAAAAGGAATCGGACTCATGAACAGCGTCGGGGACCTCGATAAGATCCGTCAAAACAAGCGTTTACGAAGTGTTTTATTACGATTAGATGAACTAGAAAGAAATGCCCGCGACGAGTTCGAAACTTTAAGCCAGACAGATCCTCAATTGGGGGGATGGAAAGATGATGTATGGCGATACCAAAATCGTAGCATCTATTTTACGAAGCCATTGGACGCAAATGAAAATCTAGTTACTGGAAAAACGAAAAAGTCCGATAGAGAGCCTGTAGACGGCGTTTGGGCAGTTATAATGCGACTGTGGGCTCTCAAAGGTATTAAAAACGGTAAAGTCGGGAGAACCATCTCCACTGAACTTGGGGCACTATCGTGGCTCGCCAACTCTGTATCATACATGGATGAGTCACTCATTAAGTTCAACCAATCCACTCTTGACGCAACCATCCCAGCACTTGAATTGCGCTTTAAGCGCCGTGGCCCATTTGAGCGCTATAAAACCATGGTATCCATTACTAAACAGTTGCTGATTCCTTTCAAAATTGTACCTCGGTTTAATCCTAAAGTTAACATGAAGAACCCAGCCCACGAGCAAGCTGATGTCACAACAAGCAAATACGAAGAACGCCGAAATAAAAAATATGATCAAAATATAGACAAGTATTTAGGCCAGGTTAAAGCCAAATTTGATAACTTCAAGCACCTTAAAATACAAGATGAAGCCCACTCCCATCCAGAACCAAAAGAGGGTTATGATGAATTAAGACTCCTCGCAGTTCCTTTTTTGATGGCCTTCGGGTTACGCATAGGTGAATTGTGCAGGCTTACAGATGACTGCATCGAATATGACGAGGTTAACGAAAAATACTATCTGAAGGTTTTAACAGAGAAAGGCGAACTCCCAAGCGCTCGTCCAGTACCACGCATGTGGGAAGATGTCATCGTAAGCTCATACAAGCGGATAAAGGAATTGACAACAGAACACCGTGCGTTCGCTAAGAAAGTAGAGCAAGATGCGTCTTCAGCTTTCCTTTCTGCTCTTAAATTTGACTCTAGACCAGCTCAATTAACCGAAGCATTGAAAAAAAATGGTTACAATCCAAACTTATATTTCTTGCGTTCAGAAGTCAGCCCGTCACGTGAAGTGCAACATGAGAGCGGCATTTCATACAGCGCCTTGAGGATAAGATACGCAACGGCTGAAGTTGGCCTCATTAAATACAAAAGTCCCAGAGCAAAAAAAAATCAATCCCATACGGTGTACAGCAAAGAAAAAATATCGTCTATCGCATATTCAACGTACCAAGCTTATCGACAAAAAATTTACAACGAGAACCACATTGATGAGAATAAAATTGGCAGCTTTTCATCGAAAAGTTTCTCTGTATCCGTCCCATTTAGTCAGCTTCTCTTTATAGTAAAAGATGAGACATTTACGAGCCAATCCTCAGGTCATGGATTCATCCCTCATCCAATGACAGCAAAGTCATTTTCGAGTTGGATATCAAACGACAAGTCTTCGAGGAGTAAAACCGTTTTTGAGCGATACGATATAAGAGATGAGGACGGAAACGTAGTATCCATAAAGACTCATCAAATTCGTCATTGGCTGACGACTGCGCTTAAGCGTTCGGGGAAAAATGAAATGATGATTGACCTGTTCATGGGCCGAACACCGGGACAAGGTCGACATTATGACCATCGGACATCAAAAGAACGCGCTGAAACTATTCGTGAGCGCTATTTGAGCCAGCCCCCACCAGATGATGCCCTTGGCCGGCGAATAAAGCGTATGCGCGACAACGATGTCCCTGAAAGCGAGATAGACTGGGTTCTAAACCATACAATGTCGGTGATTCACTATACTCCATGGGGTACATGCAAGAGAGACCTAGACGTAAGTCCTTGCGAAAAAGGTATGATGTGCCTAAGGGGAGATACAGGTGAAGGGTGCGAACATTTTGGTATCGACCCGGACGATCTAGAAGCAAAGCAAAACATCTTAAATACAAAAACTCACTACGAAAATCAGCTTGCCGCACTAATTCCAAATTACCGCGAATTAACTGAAAAGCTCAATACAGAAGAACCTCTAGATCAGCATATTAAGTTTTGCATTGACACGGTAAAAGGATGTGAGAATGCTTTAAAGTCCTATGAAAACTGGACTGAGAAAAAGAACCAAAGAATAGACGTCGTTCAAGTATATGATCCGGAGGCAATGTAGATGGCTAACAGAAATTGGGAACCTAAAGCATTATCGTCCTTGCAGTGGTTTGCCGAAAATCCAGAATTTAAAGGTGAGTTTGGTCACCAGTATTTTGTCGATAATCTAGGTGTCAGCAGAATGACGCTTAATCGCAGTAAGAAATACATGAAACGGTACCGAGAGGTGAAAGAAATACTCAAGGGCTACCAATCCACCGAGCCAAATACAGGCCCGGCTCCAGTTGATGGAATGAAGCAGAAACTTGAAAGTAAGAATAAACAAATTGAAGACTTAAAGAGTCAAGTTGAGGCGTTACAGTTACGGCTTAACGACTGCTACCAAATGTTAGAAGACCACAATATAGACCCTCAGTTTGTATACACTCCACGACTTAAAAAGCACACAGAGGTGTAAGGTGGCTAATCCCCAAGCAGAAAAAAATTATCAAACATTCAGAGCCTTTGTGAAACTGCACTGCGTTGAAGATGATTGGGACGATTATGTCCTGCCAGACAAGCTTGATTTAAACAAGAAACGGATTGCGAGAGAATGCGAATTTGATCGCAAGAGGATTACGGGGAACACCAAGATCCTTAGGCTTTATAACCTAATAAAAAGGAAACTTGTAAAGAAAGGTATACTGGTCGCTGACTCTCGTTCAGGAACCGAAAAGCGGCAGCACGAGACTGCTTTGAAAATCGCTAGCAAAGACTCGAAACTTATTAGTTCTCAACAGCAACAAAATGCATCGCTACAGGCACAACTATACGACGTTACGAGGGAACTGAAAGAGGCTAACGAGAAGCTCAAGCGCTTGAAGGCAATAGAGGATTATCTCATGGCCACCGGGAGACTGTAACGGAATGTTTGAAGGTCTCCTACAAATTAGAAAAGTTCGCAATAGAGGTCCATTCGGTGGGGTTATTTTTTCTGCGGCCACCTTGGAGGCCAACCCCAAACGATATGTCGTTAAAGCTAATTGGAAAATGGCTCGATCCCCCAGCCTATTCAAAGATAGGCATATCTGGCGCGTCAAAGGCGCAGTCAAAGATGAAACCATAATTTGGAAAGACGGTACGACAGCGAATGAGCGCGTAATTGAAGCTGAGTCCCTCACGTTTGAAAAAGCAAAAAACGAAAACCTAGTGAAGCTTCTCGCGCAATCCAGTGACTTCAAGGGGATTAGTGACCTTAAAGCAGAAAAACTTGTTGAATGTTTTGGAGATGGGTTAATACAGATCGCAATTGAGGGAGACATTGAGCGCTTATTGCCGGTCGTCGGGCGAAATGTAGCGGAACGTATCATTAGTGGTTTAAGAGAATACGAACAGCTTGGGACCTTGCAGCTTCTCGATGAATTAGGTGTGCCACCCCGTGTCGGAGAATCAGTGTTAGAAATTTGGAAAAATAATGCCTATGAGCAAATAAAGAAAAATCCATATTTCCTTACTGCTTTTATGGCCGACATGCACATGGTCGATGGCTACGCAATCGACCGGCTAGGAATGGCACTAGATTCACCGCAAAGACTCATAGCGTACACCAAAGAGGTGTTATTCAAAGCCTTTAATAGTGGGCATACCTGTCTTCCGGTCAATGAACTTAGGTATCGATTAAAACGGACTTTGCCTAAACCACTCGACGCGGCTCAAGCGATAGAGGTGGCGGTAGCGCACGAAGAAATAATCGTTATTGGTGACTATGCACAAGTTAAGAGTATGGCAATAGTTGAAGCTACTGTTGCCGACATCATAACAAAATCGCAGTTCCGAGCGGTTTCAGATACTTTGAACAAAGACCTTAATCACGCGATTGAAAGGTACGAAAAGGACAGTGGGATTGAGTTGACGGACGAACAAACCAATGCGGTATTCCAGTGCTGCAAGCACTCTTTCACTCTTCTAACAGGTGGTGCCGGTTGTGGTAAGACAACCGTAATAGCGGTTATATGCTCATCTCTGGAGGCTTTAGGCTACACAAGCCAGGTCATCCTGCTCGCATTGGCTGGAAAGGCTGCACAGCGAATTACCGAGGCTACTGGCCGAGAGGCAATGACTATAGCGAAATTTGTGCTTGCTTTAGAGCAGGAAGAGATATCGGATGATGCAGTAATAATTGTCGATGAAGCGTCAATGGTCGATATTTTGTCGTTACTTAAGATTTTAAAACGGTTCCCAAAAAACGGGCGTATTATTCTCACTGGTGATGAAGAACAACTGCCGCCAGTGGGGGTTGGTTTAGGGTTACATACTCTGGTCAACTTGCCATTACCCCATCCCCAATTAACTGCAATTCAAAGGCAAACTAAGGAATCTGGAATACCGGCAGTCGCGATGGCGATAAGACGTTACCCGCAAGCTCCCAGCGAAATTAACTTTGCACCATATACGGGAATACAAAATGGCGTTAGCTTTATTGAGTGCGAGGCGTCAGAGTTAAACAAACGAGCCTTGGACATATACCAAACATTAGGGGGAGATGGAACTTCCAATGAAGTTGTAATGGTCTCCCCAGTCAAACACCAGATAGGAGGTGTTGACGCCTTGAATTTGCTTGTTCATGACTCTCTCGCCAAAGGGGAGTCGCTGTCCTTTAGTTCATCCGACTTCGGCTATTTTAATCACACCATATTAGGTAGCGCCTTACGTATTGGTGAATTGGTCATGTGCACTGTGAACGACTATGAGCGCGATATTCGTAATGGGTCGATTGGAAAAGTTCTTGAACAAAAAGGAAATGAGGTCATTATTGATTTTACAGGACGAATCGTGAACCTCCCTGCCTCCAAGCTTTGCTCTCTGGACTTTGCCTACGCATTGACTGTACACAAGTCACAAGGAAGTCAATTTGATCGGGTTGTAGTGATCGTTAAGCAAAGTAGAAATTTGGATAGACACATGCTTTACACTGCAATCACGAGAGCAAAAAAACAGGTTGTTTTAATTGGCGATAGAAACGCATTCATCAACGCTCTTTCTCAATCGAATGCCTTGAATAGGCACACTTTGCTTACACATCACTTCGAAGAGCACACTAGTTATAATTCACTCTGGACGCTAAATAATGCATCAGCTTTCTAGACATATTTTAAAGTTACTGGAAGACACATCCTTCCCCGCTCGTTATACCTAACGGGGAATGGGGTGAAGGTAAAACCTATTATGTCATGGAAAATTTAATCCCAGACCTAAAAAAGGACCAACAAGAATGTGTTTACTTCTCTCTAACTGGTTTATCTAGCATTTCTGACTTCAAGATCCGATTGTTGTCTTTGCACCACTCCGGCAGACACAGTTGCAGCTTGAAGTTGAACATGGTATCCTAACCTCATTAATGTAAATGGCTTAGGTTTGAAATGCTTAGACTGGGATTTTTATTACTGGTGCTTGCTGCCGTTCTGACTCAAATCAGTCAGTCGGTTG
>TARA_R110002020_G_scaffold464425_3_pt1 | contig 136924 bp, 111 predicted proteins | sample TARA_R110002020 | Tara Oceans TARA_R110002020 (sample SAMEA4396489) | marine metagenome | biome: Westerlies Biome; feature: [MES] marine water layer (ENVO:01000295) within the mesopelagic zone...; material: water (ENVO:00002006), including particulate matter (ENVO:01000060)...
CACCATTCACTAATTATGACAAGTTCTGTCTTTAGCGGCTGCAAATATACAATTATCATTAATTACTGCGCAACTTAAATTGCAAAAAATATTGGAGCTTCCAATAATGCCGAATTTCCAATATACAAACCCAACAAAATTACCTTTCCAAACTAAAAATAAACTTCGCTCCCTTTCCCAAATCTGATTCCACCCTTATTGCTCCCCCTAATTTTTCCACTATTTTCTTCACCGTTGCAAGACCTATTCCATTTCCACGAACCCCGAATTTATCCGTTGCGGCCAATTTCTCGAAAATTTTAAATATCCTTTCCTGATGAATTGTTTCAATACCCGGTCCGTTGTCCTTGACATAGAAGAGAAAATGGGTATCCGATTCCGATACTCCCAATTCAATTTCTACGGTCTCCTTATCATGGTATTTAATGGCATTGGTAATCAAATTAATGAGAATTTGATGTAACGCCGTTTTATGTGCTTTTATCTTGGTCAAATCCGATTTTAAAACCAATTTTAATTGGTGATCATAATTGAAAAGCCCCTCTAAATCGGTTCTCAACATCTGTAGTTCTATATCTGATTTCCCCTCCCGCAGTAAACTTTCGGACTTACTATATTGTAGCAGACCATCAATGAGCCCTATAAGATTCCCGGAAGAACCAATAATCATTTCCAACATTTCCAAACCTTCACTATCCAAGATATCCTTATATTGATTCTGAAAAAGCTGCGCCAAACTTGAAATATTTATCAAAGGCGTTTTAAGGTCATGGGCCGCAACAACGGCAAAGCGTTCCAAGCCCGCATTTTTTTCCTCCAGTTCCATTATGGTCCTCACCAATTGCTGCTTGCTTTTTCGGAGTTCCAGTATATTGATCACCTGGTTGGAAAGGGCGGACAAAGAACTTATTTGACTCTGACTTAACAAATTGGGCTTATGATCTATGACGCACAAAGTGCCCAACGGAAGTCCGGCCTCACTAACCAATGGTACGCCAGCATAGAAAATAACATGTGGGTCACCTGTAACCAATGGGTTATCATGAAAACGCTCGTCCTTTCTGGCGTCCTGTACTATAAATACATCATTCGGGGTATTGATTGCATGGCCACAAAAGGCATATTCCTTAGGGGTTTCGGTGGCATCCAAACCGTGATGGGATTTAAACCATTGGCGCTTATCATCAATTAGGCTAATAAGGGAAATTGGGGTTCCACATATTTCCGCAGCAATCTTGGTTATATTGTCATAATCGGACTCCGGAAGTGTATCCAGGATGGAATAGGATCTCAAATCCTTTATTCTTTCCTCTTCGTTTTGGGGGATTTCAGGTTTTTTCAGGGCTTTATAATTTTAATAATTGCCAGATTAAAATACCATGTTTTTGGCAATACCATCCAGCGTATAGTTTATTGTAAAAGTAAGGGTTTTTAGATTGGCCATCAATTGTGCGTACTCCTTCCCATTTTTCCACACTATGTCCAACCCACTTTCCGGGCTATCATTAATTGTCACGCTACCCTTAAAAGCCCTTGACGTATTTCTCAACTTCATCATGGCCAACTGACCGATTACAACATCTTTTTTAAGTCCATTCTCCACGTCCTGCACCGACAAGCTTGTTCTGTTAATTTCCTTATGTCCCCCACTACCCCCTTTATCCGCGGCTTCATAATCGTTTTTTCCTGCAAAAATATCCAAATACCACACTTGTGGAATCCCTGGCATAAATAGCTGTATAGCTCTTGCCAATAACAGTTTTTGTTCATCCTCACCCAAGGCACTAAAGAAGGTGGCGTTAACCTGATAATAGGAAATCTTTTTACCCGATGCGCCATACAGGTTTTTGACCCTTCCCCCTCTCTCAATGATTTTATTCATGATCGCCTCTATCTCGGCGTCCTTCAACAAACCTTTGTTATAAACACCATTAACCTCCTTGCCCTTTAGATCCAATACAGGTATTCCGTCATGGCAGCCCAACATGTTTACTGTTTTGTAGCCCTTGTCCAGTATTTCGTTGATCCATACCAACAATGCCTTGTTGGTCCCATTTTCTATAGTGTGAATGGTGAGACCAGGTAAGAAAAAATCGTAGATATAATAGCCTTCCGCGGCCACCTCAGCATGTAAATGTAGTCCGTATTCCGCGTGAATCTCTGGCAGTAATGTTAAGTCGTTCCTTTGGGCTATCCGCCTAATGCGTTCCAAATATTCCCAGGTGCCCGGGGTATTAAAAAAGTTGGTCTTACCAACTTCCTTATGGAGGTAGGCGAAGGCATCCAACCTTAAAATTTTACAGCCAAAGCCCTTTAGCTTTGACAAGGTTTCTTCGTAAAAATCCCACACCTTGGGAGATTTTGCATTAACATCCATTTGTCCCAAATAGGAAGGCTTTCGTTTTACGATCTGCAATATTTCACTTTTGAATTGGTTATAGTCCCCAAAATTCAAGGTGTCAAGATCCAGATCTGCGTCAATAGCTTCATTTACCAAATCACAAACGGCGGTGGCCTGCCCATGGGATACTCCCTTTAAATTGTTTAGTGCGCTAGGGGCAATTTTATGATATCCAATATGTTGATAGAAGGTATTCCAATAGGGCCTTTCCGTACCGTCCGGGAAAACCACTTTTAAAACTGGCAGCCCGGATTTCCTCATAAAAAGTTTGGACAAAAACTCTTCCTTGGGAATGATTACGCCATCATCCCCCATTTTACCGTTGCCTTCCCAAAACTCGTTCCAATTGATAAAAAAGTCTTTATATTTAGAATCGTCACCGTACTTTAACAAGTCATGAAACTGTGGAGATGCCACCGATAAATGGTTCAAAACTATATCAAACTTCAACCCTATATTTAAGCTTTCCAATGACTTTAGATCCTCTTCCGAAACCAAATCCTTATTAAGATTGTAATCTACAATAGAAAACCCCCTGTCCAAATCACTATTAAAAAAAGTGGGCAGGACGTAAAGCAAGTCAAACACCTCCTTAAACTCTGGTTTTTCCAACATGTTGACCAGGTCGTGCAGATTGTTGCCAATGCTATCGGGATAGGCATTCAGCATTACCCCATTGCCAATGTTTGATGTATTTTCTTTGATCTCTTTTGACATTTATTTTTGGAAGGTTTAAATTACCTTTTGTATTCTTGAATTACAGAAGTTCGGATAATATATTAATGTTATCGGGTAATCTGCCTACATTCTGCAGTTTTAGGGCTGCGAGTTGCAAGGCCACTTCCAAACATTTTTCCATTGGTTTTTCTTTGATATAGGCAAACAAAAACCCTGACCAAAATGCGTCTCCCGCGCCAGTGGCATCCATTACATTATCAACCTTTATGGCCGGCAATTGTATTATGCCTTTTCCTTTCTGCGATAATTTAACCCCACGGCTGCCCAAGGTTAAGCATACCGTTCCCACACCTTCGCTATGAAAGAAATTAAATATTTCATCGTGCGACAATTCCTCCTCAAAAAGCCTTAGCATATCGTCTTCGCTGATCTTTACCAGGGGATCGAACTTGCAGTAGGCCTTGATCACCTCTAGTGCCTTGGCCTGACTATCCCATAATTTTTTGGCATAATTTACATCTATACTCAATGTACAGCCCAAATTATAAGCTTCCTCCGCCTTTCTTAATATAGTGGTTTGGGCAGGGTCTTTGCTTAATGCAAAACAGGTAGTATGAAATATGGTGGTGTCTTCAAGGATATGCTTATTGACCTGGTTTTGGGTGATGCGATAATCGGCTTCGCGAAAGGGAATAAAATCTGGGGTACTTTCTGTCCTCGAAACAAAAATAACACTGGTAGGTTTGCCCTCTACGGTCTTGATATATTTTGTATCGACCCCTACTTCTTCAAGCCGCTTAAAAACATATTCCCCAAAGGCATCATTCCCTACAGCAGCCACCAATACCGATTTTAGTCCCAATCTGGCAGAATTCATGGCCACATTGGTTGGAGAACCTCCCAAATATCTATGATAATCCCTAGTTTCGTTGATATTCACCCCTGTCTGATGCCCAATAAAATCTACAAGTACTTCCCCAATACATAGAATATCTATGTTTCTCATATTATCTTTCAATTTATTTTTCTTGTAATCAACTAGATCTTAAATGCCATTGCCTTTAAGAAGCCACGGTTCAAGGCCTTACCCCATAATTAATTAACCTGTACCTTGGCATAATCCTTGGATATAAAGAAGCAGGAAATAGCCCCCAGTATAAAACATACCCCAACAAAAGCCAAGGCGTTCCTTGGATCTCCCAGAAACAAAGCATCATAAAAAAACGGCACTGTAGCCATGCTTATAAATTGCGGAACCACTATAAACATGTTGAATATCCCCATATATACCCCCATACGCTCCTTGGGTACCGAATACGAAAGTATTACATAGGGAACCGCCATTATAGACGCCCAGGCCACACCTACCATAAACATACATATGTAAAACATGCTGGTTGTGGTGGCAATTTGCATGGTTAAAAAACCTATGGCTCCTATCATCAGGAAAACGGCATGCGTTAACCTATGTCCCAATTTTTTTCCTATCCAAGGAATGGCAAAGGAAATTGTGAAGCAGGCCACACTAAAGATAGCCAGACTTATACCCCCGTAAAATGCCCCCTTTTCAAAATCCGGGTGCTCCGGTGATGCGGCACCAAATACGTGGCGTGAAATGGCCAAGGAAAGATATTGCCACATTAGCGGCAAACCGTACCACACAAAGAACATGACCCACCAAAGCTGCTTCATTATTTTGGGCATATCCTGAAATGCCTCCTTTATTTCAACAAAAACTTTGGCCACACTTCCTTTTTCCCTCTTTAGTTTTTCAATATCCTCTGGTGGATATTCGTCAGTGGTAAAAATGGTCCATAACACAGAGCCTAACATGACCATTGCTCCCAAGACGAAGGAGTATTTTATAAAATTCGGAATCCCGTTGGCATTCTCCAGCTCTACGATTTCGCCATATGCCCCAAGGGTTATAATTCCCAATAAACCAAGTAGCCAAGGCATAATATTGGCCGAAAACTGGCCCAGACCAACAAAGAAACTCTGTACCGAAAACCCTAAGGTGCGTTGTTCATGTGGTAATTTATCCGCAATAAAAGCCCTAAAGGGTTCCATGGCAATATTCATGGAGGCATCCAGAATCCACAACAATCCGGCAGCCATCCAAAGTGTAGAGGAATAGGGCATAAATATTAGGGCGATACTCGCAAAAATGGCCCCTACCAAGAAATAGGGTCGCCGACGCCCCAATTTGGTCCAAGTTTTATCGCTCATGGCTCCAATAATAGGCTGCACCAACAAACCGGTTAAGGGTCCCGCCAGCCACAGCCAAGGTATTTGGGCCTCATCTGCCCCTAAATATCTGTATATAGGACTCATATTGGCCTGCTGAAGGCCGAATCCGAACTGAATTCCCAGAAATCCGAAATTCATATTCCAAATTTGCCAGAAACTTAACTTAGGTTTGTTTAACATAGGTCTGTTGAAGAAGGTTAGAAATACTATTTTTCTTAATATGTAGAAAGTTTATTGGAACTTTCTTAAGGCTTATCCTTTCAATCCAAATAGCAGGTACAGCACCTAAAAGTATATGCGCAATCTCCATAATGTTGTATTAAAAGAACCTACTAAAGCTATGCATTTCATCTGACAATGTTGTTTGATTTTTTAGAAGTCATCCCCATTGAGATGGGACAAAGTCCTTGAATATCATGAATCAATTTAAACGAAATAATGATGAAAAGTAAAAGAGCTGACCCTAGTCACCTAAACATCAACTCTATTTACACTTCAATCGAAAAAACAATCAACCAACCTAAAAAATCTATATTTCGTCCTAAGCCTTCCAATCCATCAAGCGAAGATGGTTTCCAACCTGTTTATTTACAACTTTTCACAATCTATCCCATTCAACCAAACATCTTTTCGTTAGTGACTATTTGATTAAGGGATTTTGAACGATTTCGAAGCACCAATATTTAGTATGTATTGGAACAATCTAGGTGTAAGATATATTTAAAACTGGCTTTAATTATTAATTTGATTGACGAAAACGATTTCGAAATGAACGAAAACGTTTTAGATTTTGTAATTTTTAGTATATTTAATATAAATCTAAACTCAAGATGAAACCTGTTACCTTAAAAGAAATAGCAGAACAACTTAATATTTCTGTGACCACTGTTTCAAAAGCGCTAAAGGACTATCCGGACATTAGTAAAAAAACCAAGGCCTTGGTGAAGGAGTTGGCCCAAACTCTGAATTATAAGCCCAATGCCTTTGCCGTAAACCTAAGAACCAAGGAATCCAAGACCATTGGCCTTATAATTCCTGAAATTGTACACCATTTTTTTTCCAGCGTTATTAAGGGCATTGTTGCCCAAGCAGAAAAAAAAGGATATCTGGTTATAATACTTCAGTCCAATGAATCCTATGAATTGGAAAAAAAACAGATTCAATTGTTATTGAGACAACGTGTTGACGGTATTTTAATATCCCTTGCCAATGGCACTGCCGATTATAATCACCTTACCGATGTTCTTGCACAGGATAAGCCCTTGGTAATGTTCGATAAGATTGCCAAAATAGTAAAATGCTCTAAGGTAATCATCGATGACAGACAGGCTGCTTATGCGGCAACACAGCACTTAATAGATACCGGCTGCAAAAGAATTGCCCATTTTAGAGGCGCCCTTCTGCCCCAAAACTCCATTGACCGGTTTCTTGGTTACAAAAAGGCCTTATTGGACAACAACATGCCCTATGACCCCTCATTGGTGTACATCTGCCAATGTGGGGATGAGAGTTTTGAAGAAGGAAAAATGAACGCTCGCCAATTGTTAAAAGACCACAAGGACGTAGATGGCATCTTTATAAATACCGATATGGTGGCCATTGGAGCCATAACTGAATTTAATGCACAAGGGGTAAAAATTCCAGAAGATATTTCCGTTGTAGGATTTAGCAATTGGTTTATGTCATCCGTAATTTCCCCAAGTTTAACCACGATAGACCAACCAGGTTACGAAATGGGTAAGGCTGCTTTTAAACAACTTTACAAGGAAATGCAACAAGTAAAAAATAAAAAACCCATTGTTTATAAAGACATCGTCTTGGAAACAGGCCTAATTAAACGGCAATCCACCAAAGAGGTCTTACAAAAGACCCTGCATTGACCAAAGGCCTTAACACCTTTCCAAACCCGTATCCCTGCACTAACGATTTTTCTCTATATAATGGTACACCCTAGTGATAAGTTCCTTGGGGTCATCTACTATAAATGAAGGGGCAAGTATATTTGCGGCATGTACCTGACTTCTGGTAAGGTGGTTGGTTACCGCAAAGACCTTCATCCCTGCAGCAAGTCCCGCCTTGATTCCATTTAACGAATCTTCAATAACCAAACATTCTTCAGGTTCAATTTTCAGCAATTCCTTGGCTTTAAGATATATCTCCGGATGCGGCTTTCCCTGGACAATATCAACGCTAGTAAGGATCAAATCCAGTTTGCCACGGATTCCCATGGCCTCGATTACCTTGTCCGCCTCAAAGCAATGGGACATAGTGGCCAATACCGTTCGAAAGCCATCCATGTGAACTCTGCGCAGCAGCTCTAGGTTATACTTACAAAAATGACCTGATAAAAGAGTTTTGTCGTTCAGCATTTGATGGTATATGGCAAGTCTGCTCTTAATAATCCGTTCTTTTACAGTGTCTGTATCAAGGCCATCCAAATGTTCCGATAAGGGCTTTTTGTATTCCTCAAAAAGTCCATCCACAACTCCGGCCCTGGAAAGCCCTATATACTTCCCGAAACTGTCCATCACCATTTTTTGTAACACCGACCCCTTGGTCAAAATCTGAATGGCCCGGGCATAGGATTCCGCCTTTAAGATTTCCGTATGTACCAGGGTACCATCAAGATCAAAAATTATTGCTTTTATCATCTTGTTGTTAAATTGACCAAAGTTATTGAAAGGTATAACTTTTTTTCACCATCTCCGTTAGTCTAAAATATCCGTATGCATAATTATCTGGATTGCTAACATTGATACAATTTCCCTTAAGGGGGACTGGGGTGGAACTAAAAAGCCCAGTACCCCCAGACTGTTCAATAAGGATTCTTATAAAATTGGAATACTGTTCCGAGATGCCATAAAACTCTATATCAACAATATCTCCAGGAACAAATGCCTCTATCTTATCCGTGCTTTCATCCTCCTCCTTCTCAAAATACCAGCTAATTTCGTTCCCGTTAAAAAATTCGTCATCCGCATCCTCCAGATGAGGCAAAAGATCGTCCCTTTCCTTAAACTTAAAGAGGTAAAAATTCTCTTCCTCCTCGGGATCAGTAAATATAATGTTGACTTCAAGATCTTCATCATTAAAACCTTTTTTTCGTGATTGGGTCAGGTCCTGTATATCCACTACCGGCATTAATCTCTCCGTAGCCGTATAGGTTTCATTATTATATATAACCTCCAAGGTATAAGTCCCGTTTAAAACCGGTACAAATGATGTAGTGGTATAGTCCCCATTGTTCTGGTCCTCAAACACATATGTTGCCCCGTCGGCATTGTTAGTCACTATTACAGAGGCCCCGGTTACACCGGAATTGGTGTGGCTCCCAAAATATGGCCTAGAAGTACTAAGTTTAATAGTTTGTTCATTCCCCATGGTTCCTTTTTCCCAATCCAAGGAGGCTTCAATAGTTAATCTTGCCTCTGCCGTCTGCACCTCAACATCTATCACATCGGTACAGGCAGTAAAGGAGATAAGGATGGAAATAATTGCAAGCTTTATATATGTCTTCATTTTCTATTAAAATTTAAAGTTGTAAGTAACTGATGGCACAATGCCGAAAATTGCGGTTCTGGTGGCTTCATTGGCTCCCGTATCCACATTCTGACCAAAAGAAATGGAAGCTGCGTTTTTGTGATTATAAACATTATATAAACCTAGGACCCATTCCCCTTTCCATCTATTGTCGGGTTTTCTATTGGGTCTATAAGTAGCCGAAATATCCAATCTGTGATAGGCTGGCAAGCGATCGGAATTTCGATCCGAGTAAATGGCAATGGACTGGTCTTCATAGGTATACTGACCGTTGGGATAAGTAACCGGTCTCCCTGTTTGAAAAACCAGATTGGTTCCAAAAGACCATTTCTCATTTAATTCATAGGCCCCCGTCAAGGAAAAATCATGGGTCCTGTCATAAGCGGTATTGTACCACTTACCATCGTTGATTCCCAAACCTCCTGCATTGCCTCCTGGAGTCCGCTGTTCCGATTTTGCCAAGGTGTAGGCAAACCAACCGGTAAATCTACCTTCATTTTTCCTAGCCAAAAATTCAAGCCCATAGGCCCTGGATTCGCCACTCAATATTTCTGTCTCTATATTATTTGTCCCTATCAAGTCGGATCCGTCTATATAATCTATTCTATTATCCGTGGTCTTATAATAGGCTTCCACCTCCATGGAGTACATTTTATCGTCGAAATTTCTAAAATAGCCCAAGGCAAATTGATCCGACAATTGTGGTTTTACAAATTTGCCACTGGGGGTCCAAACGTCCAAAGGGGTAACCGAGGTGGTATTGGACAGTAAATGTATATACTGTGCTGCACGGGAATAGCCTGCCTTTACGGATGAGAAATCGTTCAACTGATATGCAAGGGAAACCCTTGGTTCCAGATTGCCATAAGTTTTAATAGTTTCGCTTTTACCATATGGGGTTTCCCCTACGGGCGTACCTCTTTCATAAATACCGAATAATTGGTTATAGACCACTGGTTTATCATCCTCATATTCGTTCATGGCCTGTCCTCCCATACGACTAAAGGCACTATAGCGAAGGCCGTACTGTACGGTTAGCTTATCGCTTAGCTTATGTTCCGCATTAATATACAGGGCACTTTCAAACGCTTTTTTACGGTCCAGGGACAAAGGATTGATTTCCGATGTTTCTGAAGTAGGCCTAATTTGCCCCGGATCAAAATCGTAATAAATGCCACTTGCCCCAAAATCCAGTTTAAATTTTTCACTGGTATAATACTTCAGATCATATTTTATATTGTAGTTGTTTATGGAGGAAATCCAATCGAACTCTTCAATTACAATACCCAGATCATAGTCGTACTTGCTATATATCAATGATAGGTTGGAGAACAATCTATCATTAAAAATATGGTTCCAGCGCAAATTTCCCGACAAGTTTCCATAACTGCTATTAAAACTTTCCCCTAATTCAAAGGCATCCCTACCAAAATATCCGGAAAGAAAGAGTTGGTTACTTTCATTAAGGTTGTAATTGGTCTTTAAATTCAAATCATAAAAATTTGCACTGTTGTCTTTCCCTGCAACCTTCAAGAGCAAATGGGCGTAAGATCCCCTTCCCGCAATTAAGAAAGAACCCTTTTCCTTGAACATAGGGCCTTCCAAGGCCAATCTGCTGGAAATGATTCCGATCCCCCCTGTCATTGCAAAATTTTTGCTATTCCCATCCTTCTGACGTACATCCAGAACAGAAGAGGTTCTTCCCCCGAATCGGGCAGGAATACCGCCCTTGTACAGTTTAATATCCTTGATTGCGTCTGCATTAAAGACCGAAAAGAAACCCAGTAAATGGGATGTATTATAAATAATGGCCTCGTCCAAAAGGACCAAATTTTGGTCGGCCGCACCACCTCTAACATGAAACCCACTAGAGCCCTCACCATTATTGGTAACTCCCGGAAGCATTTGTAGGGATTTTATAATATCCAACTCCCCCAATACCACTGGCATCTGTCTCACTGTTTTAATATTTAGTTTGGCAACGCTCATCTCCGGTTTTCTCAGGATAACACGTTCGGGTTCCTCAGCAGTCACTACAATTTCATCCAGTTGGGTAGAAAACTCCATGATTTCAAAATCCATTTTTTGATCCCGGTCCAGGGCTAAACCCTTTTTTAATTCAGTAAAACCGATATAGGAAATAATAATATTGTGATTCCCTTTTGGAGCGGTAAGTGAGTAAAAACCATATTCGTTGGTAGTAACACCTATTGTGGTCCCCTCCAAAAAGACAGAAGCCCCAAAAAGGGTTTCCCCATTACTCCCATCCGTAATGGTGCCACTTACCGTATACCTCTCCTGGGCAGACAGAATTGTGGTGAATATTATAAATGTTAGAAAAATATTTTTCATTCTTTGATTATTGCATTATTGATTGTTCGTTTTTTTTTGATTATGTACCCAAAACAGCCCTATGCTGTTACCTTGTAGTTTTGATTGATGAATAAACCTCCTAAGTAATGGGTACCTCTCCCGATAAGTTGATAATTTTTGCTACATCTAATTCTCTTTATAGTTTAAGTGGTTAAAATCTATTTTTCTCTGATTTAATTCATATTACCATTAAGGCTTAGGTCTACAACATCCTTTCCTTGGTACGACTTACCCAATAAACCGATGGTTCCATTGGGTACTGTCAAAATCCTTTCATTAATTCCGCGGCAAAAGTGTACATTCATTTCCTTACAAACGTTCCGTAATGAAAATCCGAACCTAATTTTTAAGGAGGTGTTCTCTTTAGGGTTTAAGTTTGGCATGAAGCTATATTGGGTTTAGTTAATGAGGGCCAACAGCATTTATAGGTATATCCGTTACCTGTATATAGATGCCTTTTGGACCTCCTAGGCATACCTCTATCTTTGGCTATAACACTTTTTACAGTTAACTGCCTAACATAAATAAGACTTGATTGCTATTTTGATTACTTGATTTCAATTTTGGATGTTAATGATTATTATATGGCCTATTGACAACCGAAAAAAATAAAGGTTGCATGATCCCGAAAAAAAAATTCAATTTTCAAGGACTAAGATTATTTAGCCAAAAAATCAGCTATTAAAGGCCTTGTACAGTATAGGACCAAGAATGAAATTATAGAGCACAAAAATATTTTTCCAAATAGATGCAACTTTTTCCACCATTGTTTGTCTATTATTTTGAATCCCCCCTGATTGGACCGTTAAAACCATTTTATTAGTTGAAAACCAATATCCGTTTTACACACCAGGAGCTTGTTGAAAAGAGCAAGTTGGGCGACCGTAACTCACAGTTTCAATTGTACGAACAATATGTAGATGCTATGTACAATGTTAGTATGAGGATGTTGTGCAGTAAGGAAGATGCTGAAGATACCGTGCAGGACAGTTTTGTTGAAGCCTTTAAGAATTTGGAGAATTTTAGATACGAGAGCACATTTGGTTCATGGCTAAAACGAATTGTCATCAATAGAAGTATTAACCATTTAAAACTAAAACGGATTCCTTTAGTGCCAATGATGGACCATGAATACCATCTCACTGAAGAACCTATTGAAAATGTAGAGGAGATAGATATTGAAAAGGTGAAAAGAGGCATTAAAAAGCTTCCACCGGGTTACCAACAGATCCTACAACTATACTTGATTGAAGGGTACGATCATGAAGAAATTGGTGAAGTATTGGAAATATCAAAATCCACCTCCAAATCCCAGTACCACAGGGCAAAGAAAAAGTTACTTGAAATTGTAAAAGAAATGTAATGGATTATTTTGAAAAACATATAAGGGATAACAAGGCATTGTTCGATGAACACAAGGCGGACAGAGCTAAAATGTGGGCCAAAATAGAATTGGAACTGTCCAATACGAAACCAAAGGTGGTTCCATTATGGAAGTCCCCGTTATTTCGTGTGGCAGCCAGTGTTGTATTGGTCTTACTTTTGACTTCCCTAATAGGCATAACGGTCTATGGCGGATACCAGTCCGACGGGCAGAACAGCGTGGTCTCCCAAGAACTTCTGGACATTGATATGCATTATAGCAACTTGGTACAGCACCAGGTACAATTGGTAAAAGACCATCCCGACCTATCCCAGGAAGACAAAGATGAATTTCTATCGTTCATGGACGAATTGGATGAAGAATATGGAGTTTTAAAATTGGAAATGAAAAAAAACCTTGGCAACGAAAGAGTCCTTGAAGCCATTATTGGCAATTATAAAAAAAGGATTGAACTCATAGAAAACTTACTGAGGCAAATAAACGATTCAAAAATGATAAATGACGATTATGGATACACCTTGTAAAAACTCGCTATTATGCATAGCCTTGGTCCTTATGGCCAATTTAATGATGGGCCAGGAAAGAGTATCGAAAACTATATCGGAGACTTTTGAAATGACCAATGCGGGAGAATTCCAAATAGAGAACAAATATGGGAACATAACTATCCACGGATGGTCCAAGAACAATATCGCGATTACCGTAGATATTGTTACTTCCCATAAAAAAAGGGAAAATGCACAAAATCTATTGGATCGAATTGAGCCTAGAATTAAGACAATGTCCGATTTTGTAGCTATTACTTCGGAAATTTCCGAAAAGAACAAAGGTTTTTTAGCGGAGTATTTCAATAAGGCAAATCCGTTCGACTTTGACCGAAGTAATGTACAGATCAACTATTCCATTTATTTGCCGGCCAATGCGGTAGTGGATATTAATAATAAGTTTGGTGACGTAATTCTGGAGGATTGGACCGGAAAATTAAAAATAGACGTACAGCATGGAGATATTTGGATCAACAAAAACCTTAAAAACGCTGATATTACTTTAAAATATGGCAAGCTGAGGGCAAAAAACATAAACTTTGGTAGTATAAATTTAAAAAACGGCAGTTTATCCCTTGGTAAATCCAAGGACCTAAGATTGACCAGTAGCGGTTCAGCAATAGATTTGGAGGAGATTTCCTCCTTGGAAATCTATTCCAGCAAAGATGAAATTACCATTGATGCCGTGGAAGACATACACGGGGCATTGGAATTCTCCAACGTAACATTGGAGAATATGGATGATGAAATAGATCTGGTCATGAAAATCGCGGAATTTAAAGTAATGAACATCCATAGTGCCGATGCCAAGATCAAAATTCAGCAACAATCTTCTGAGATTGTCCTTAATGTTCAGGATTTCTCCTTCAGGTTTAATGCCACCTTGGAAGAGGGCTTGTTGCGCCTGCCAAAAACCTTCGAAAACGTAGAAACCCAAATGATAGATAAGGGAAAAAGAATACGCGATATAAAAGCGACCTATGGCAATTCCAAACAGGGCTCCATTTCCATTACAGGTGAAAAAGGGGTCATTCTTTTAAAGGAACTTTAAAAAAAAGTATAAAAAAATGCAACTTTTTACAGCGTTTGTTGTCTACTATAACATCATCAATCAAAAATCAAACAGCATGAAATTAAACAAAGCAATTTTATTTCCCCTTTTAATGGGATTCACTATTACAACTTTTGCCCAGGACACCTCTGGCGATTATGTAGAGTTTAACGATCGAAAGAATGTATTACATGGGGTCTACTTGGGTCTTACTACACACTATGGAGAAATTGAGGACAAGGACACCTTCTTTACAGGTTTGAAAGTGGCCTATGTGGCCAACCAACAATTTGAAATAGGTTTTGTGGGCACCTTCTTCTATTCGGACCAAAACGTATATAGGGGAATATCCATGTATGACGAAGATCTAATTGGTGCTTATGGAGGGCTACATTTAGAACCTATTTTATTTAGTAAACACCGAGTAAACCTCTCTTTTCCGGTGTTGATAGGAGCTGGCGGCATGGGTTACATAGATGACAATTATAGCAACCATGATTTTGACGAGGACGAATTTGAAGATAACGCTCAGGCCTTTTTTATAGTTGAACCCGGGATAAACGCCTTGTTCAATATTTCCAGGTACTTACAATTGGAAGCTGGAATAAAATATCGATTTTCAAGTAAATTCAATGATGCCAGGAGCTTTGCCCCCATTAAGGACATAAACGGATTTTCCGCGGGAATAGGAGTCAAGGTGGGCATTTTTAATATGGGCAGGAATAGGTATAAAAAGAATATATAACATGAAAAATAACACTAAAAGCGTTTGCTGCATCTGCCATGATGTAATTGAGACACAACATGTATTCTCGGAGAACAATCAAGTTTTCTTAAAAAGAAATATGGTTCAAGCCTCAAATGGATCAATCCCCAGGGACCAGTGGTATCCAATTAATTTCCAATGGGTATCGGACATGGAGCTAAGAAATAATCTAGTGCTGCAATCAAATTTGGAGTAATCGGCAAAATGGCCTCTTCCTGGTTTTAAATCGAATATTTACCAGTATTTATTTGTGATCGATTTTGCGGTTTGGCCATATCATGGGTAAAACCTTCTTAAAAGCCATTACCACCGATAAACAAAGGAAACCTATTACCAGACCGGCCAAAAATTCCCCAGCTATGGCCGGCAAGGCCTCTAGCCAATGATGAAGAAATTCCAGGTTATGTACAAAAATGCCTCCGGCCACCAGCACCAAGGCAATGGTTCCTATTACCGATAAACTTTTTATGACTATAGGCAGTGCTCCCACTAAAAACCTGCCAATAGAATCGGATATACTGTGCTTCTTACCGTTGAGCTCTATAAGCTTTAATCCAAAGTCGTCCATCCTAACGATCAACGCCACTATACCGTAAACCCCTGCCGTTGCCACCAGAGCTATTATGGAGACTACCATTACCTGTGTCCAAATGGGTTCCTGAACAACCGTGCCCAGGGCAATGATTACTATCTCTACGGAGAGAATAAAATCGGTTATAATGGCCGATTTTATTTTTTCCTTCTCCAAGAGCAAGATTTCTTTTTTGGTCAAATAGGTTTTTACTTTCGCTTCCTTTAGGTCTTTGTGGGGTTCAAAAAATTCATAGATCTTCTCTGCCCCTTCATAGGCCAGATAAAGTCCGCCCAACACCAAAATTACCGTGACCGCAACTGGCACAAAAGCACTGAGCAGAAAAGCAATGGGAAGAATGATCAATTTGTTCAGTATGGACCCTTTTGTAATGGCCCACAGCACCGGAATTTCCCTGGAAGAAACAAAACCAGAAGCCTTTTCGGCATTTACCGCCAGATCATCACCCAAAATGCCGGCTGTTTTCTTACCTGCAATTTTTGTCATTGCCCCAACATCATCCATTAAACTGGCAATATCGTCCAGCAAAGCAAAAAATCCTGATGCCATATAATTACACGCTATTAATTAATATTATTTTTTTCGCTATTCTTTTTTTTGTCCCCAATACTACGGCTCCATGCCGGCAAATATATTTTATAATTTCTACACCTACATTTTAATTACAAGAATAGGTCCTTTTCCCCAAAAATCCAGGCTCAATAAAATCCAATCTTGCCCCAATATGCTTTTAGCCACCAACCAAACCTGCCAATTATTGCCTAATATATTTGAACTAATACCCTTTAACCGTATATTTTATTTAATAAGTTAGCATAAGTGTCGTAAAAGCGCATTTTCTATTTCGCTAATGATGATCTTTGGGCTACGAACTATGACAACAACCAAGTCAAAATATCGATTTCTTAGAAGGGCCGCCAAAGTTGTTTTGGTACTTGCTTTGCTTTTTATCGCATTGGTACTTATCATTAGAAGTCCATGGGCCCAGAATTTTATAGTAAACAAGGCAACACATTACATATCCGACAGGACCGATACCAAAGTTGAAATAGACCAACTTTTTATAACTTATTCAGGGAACGCTTTTTTGAAGGGATTATATCTTGAGGATAAAAAAGGGGATACCCTACTCTATTCCAAAACCTTGGAGGCAAATGTGCCTCTTAGAGCCCTGCTTTTCCATAATGAATTGAATCTAAAGTCAGTTAAGTGGGAGGGTTTACGTGCTTATATTGCTAGAAATTCCGATTCGGAGAAATCTAATTACCAATTTCTCATAGATACCTTGGCCCCAGAAGACTCAATTCCACAACAGCCGGAGGCAGCATCTATGAAGGTGAAAATAGGTACTCTTGATTTTTCCGACTTTAAGATATCTTATAACGATAGTGCTTCGGGCTTGGAGGCTAAACTTACACTGGGTACGCTATATTTGGATGCCAACAAGACCGAGCTTGAAACCATGCATTTCGAGGTGGACGATGTAGCCCTTTCTGATACAAAAATCCAATACAAACAAAGCAAACCTCTTGCCCCCCAGGACGATCCCGAAACTGCACTTCCCTACTTGGTGGTCAATGACCTGAATTTGAACAATATTCAATTGGATTACAGTTCCGTTCCAGATAATATAACGGCTGTGGTAAGATTGGGGGAATTCAAGCTGGATCTCCCCAAGGCCAATCTAGCAAAAAACGAGGTGGACATAAATTTGCTCTCCCTAAAAAACTCGGACTTCACCCTACAACTCCAAAGGGATGATCTGGAGGTTACTGATTCTAGCGCGATTGCCTCAAAAAAGTCAGACTTTTCATGGCCAGATTTCGTCTTAACCGCAGATAAAATTTCCCTCGAAAACAATTCGCTCCATTACCTCTTAAACAACACTCCATCAGAGATAGGGCAGTTCAACCCCAACGATATAGGGCTATCCAATCTTACTTTGAACGCAACGGAGCTCAATTATCAACCTGAAAATATCAACCTAAAGTTAGACCGGTTTTCATTCTTGGAAAAAAGTGGCTTCGCACTAAACCAATTGGCCATGCACGCCCATTTAAATGATACCTCGGCATCCATTTCCGGATTAAAGATTGAGACCGGCTCAAGCACCTTGAATGGAGAATTCGAATTGGCTTATCATTCAATACAAAAACTGATAGATTTCCCAGAAAATACCAAGGTAGACCTGCAATTGAACGGAATAAGACTGGCACTTCAGGACGCCCTCTATTTTCAACCCGACCTAGCCCAGAATGAATATTTCACAATTGGCCAACAACATTCCATTAATGGAAATTTAAGTGTACAGGGCACTTTAGCTGATTTGAACGTGCCCGAATTAAATTTAAACTGGAGCAATACTGCCTTGACTGGCGAAGGCCGCCTATTCCGGCTTACTGAACCCGATTCGCTTTCTTTTGACATCTCAACATTAAGAGCCAACTCCACCATTGCCGATCTACAATTATTTGTAAACGAAAAGGACCTGAACATTTCATTGCCCAAAACTATTGTGGTCGAGGCGCGGGCAAAGGGCAGTTTAAAAAACGTCTCCGGGGAGGCCCTTGTAAAAATTCCCGAAGGTAGTGCCCAAATCAATGGCAACTATTCCAATTTGGAGACGATAAGTTTCAACGGCAACCTTCAAGTAAACGACCTACAATTGGGCAAGTTGTTGCAAATTGATCAGCTGGGCACCATGGCATTCACTATAAATGCATCCGGAAGCGGCAGCAGCCTGAATACCTTGAACGCCGAAATAGATTCCAAATTCGACCAGCTTAGCTTCAAAAATTACGATTTTTCAAAGCTGGATCTAAATGGAAAAATCCGCGACGGAAAAGGCAACTTAAACCTCAATTTTAAAGATAACAACCTGAATTTTACTTCCCAGACAGCTATAGATCTGGATTCCACAAATTCTAAATACGGCTTAAATCTAAATGTAATTGGTGCCGACCTTCAAGCCCTTGGTATTACCACCGAAAATATAAAGGCAGGGCTGGAATTGGAAGCCGATTTTACGGGCAACCCAAAAGACTTTAAATTGAATGCTAGGGTTAATAATGGAATAGCCGTTTATGATGGGCAACAATACCAAATGGGTGATGTGGAAATTAAATCCAAAATAGATACCCTAAATACGCAGATTGCTATTATCAGCGATTTTCTGACAGGGAATTTGTCCTCCAACGGTTCTCCCCAAGACATAAACACTTCCATAAAACAATATTTTAAAAATTATTTTCAAGATTCAATAGTACAGACCTCCACTGCCGATACCCTAAAACTAAAAATGGATTTAAAATTGATTCCGACTTCCATTATCACTAAGGTATTTTTAAAGGATCTGGAACAGTTGGACTCCATTAGTGCACATGCCAATTTTGATGCAGCCAAAAGAACCTTGGAGTCGGCCTTACAAATACCCTATGCCAGATATAAGGGCATGGCACTGGACAGTCTAAGCTTTTCTATAAATAGTGATGCCAGCAATCTCAATTTTAAGGCAGGTCTGGCCAAGCTCCTAGCCGATCCCGTAAACCTTGGAAAAACCTCTTTGGAGGGCAGGTTGGACAATAAGCAATTATTAATGGATTTCAGTTCTTATGATGGTAATGAAAAAATAACGCACATTGCTTCCGAAATAACTTTGGCCAAGGACACCACCCTACTCCATATCAATCCCTTGGGGTTAATATTTAATAAGAAGGAATGGACCATTCCAGAGGACAATCGTATATCCTTTGGCGAAAACTTTTTGGAATTCAACAATGTATCCTTGGAAAGAAATGCACAAAAATTGAGCCTTGTAAGTGTAGAATCCGAATCGGAGGAAAAACCTCTTAGGCTAAACTTTGAGCAATTTAGACTACAGACCTTTATAGGCATGCTTAACCCCGATAGGCCTTTGGCATCTGGGATTGTGAACGGGGATTTTACCCTTGAAAATCTATTTGGAGCCACCGGAATTGTGGCAGATTTTAATGTAACCGATTTAGAAATTTTGGAACATGCGCTTGGCAATCTAAGTCTAAATGCCAATTCCGTAACCAATGGAACCTACGATTTTAATCTGGCCCTAAAAGGCGGGGGCGCAGATATTGACCTCAACGGGGATTATGCCGCATCCGAAACTGGTGCACAACTAAATTTGGATCTGGATCTAAATAGGATTGACCTCCAGTTTATCGAAAAATTCTCCCAGGGAAGTTTGAAAGATTCCCATGGAACGCTCTCCGGAAATATTGATGTTTCCGGGACAACAGCTTCCCCTGTTTATTCCGGCTCCGTCAATTTTAAGGACACCAATTTTAATGTGGCTACCTTGAATTCTGTTTTTAAGATTTCCGATGAAACCCTCAAAATTGATAACGAAGGAATTTATTTGGACAATTTTCAGATTACGGACGCCAATGGCAGTAATTTTAATTTGAATGGTTCCATTGGCACTGAAGAATTTACAAATCCAAAATTTGATCTGAGCCTAAATGCCGAACAATTTCAAGCCCTAAATTCTACCAAAGAGGACAACGAATTGTTTTATGGCAAGTCGAGTTTTGATCTGGACCTGAGTGTCAAAGGCTATTTAAAGCTCCCGGTGATAGAAGGGAAGATCCGAGTCCGAAAAATAACAGACATTACCTATGTAGTCCCCAAAGCTCAATTGGATATACAGGAGCGCGATGGAGTAGTTCTTTTTGTAAACCGTGAAAATCCCGATGCCATCCTAACCAGAATTGAACAGGAAGAAACCCCTGCTTTTTTTTCAGGAATGGACGTCAATATTATTTTGGAAATCGCTGACGATTCGGATTTTAATATCATCATAGATGAACGTACCGGTGACAACCTTAAAGTTTCAGGAAACGCTACGCTAAATCTGAATATAGAACCCAACGGCTCAACAAATCTATCGGGCCGGTACGAACTAAATTCCGGGCATTACGAGACTTCCTTATACAATCTGGTAAAACGAAGGTTTGAAATCAACCCTGGTAGTACCATTGTTTGGCAGGGCGACCCAACAGACGCCAAACTGGATGTGACCGCGGTATACGAAGTGGAAACTTCGGCATCACCCCTGATGTCCTCCGTTATTTCCGGTGAAGATATAAGCGTTACCAACAAATACCGCCAAGTACTCCCCTTTTTGGTATACCTAAACGTTGAAGGGGAATTGTTGCAACCGCAGTTGTCCTTTAGACTGGATATGCCCGAAGACGAACAAGGCTCCCTTGGAGGAGCCGTTTACGGTAGGGTCCAACAGTTGAACCAACAAGAATCCGAGTTGAACAAACAAGTGTTTTCCTTATTGGCACTTAACAGATTTTACCCCGATTCAGGGAGCGATGGTAGTACAGGGGGTACGGTAGCCATAGCCAGAGACAATGTAAACAAGGTCCTATCCGGGCAGATAAATGCCTTTTCGGACAAGGTTTTTGGCAAATCCGGATTTGAGGTCGATTTTGACTTGGACAGTTTTACGGATTACCAGGGAGATAGTCCACAGGACCGGACCCAATTGAACATCAATGCGAAAAAAAAATTGTTCGATGACAGGCTGGTGGTAACGGCAGGAAGTGCTGTGGATGTGGAGGGGAGTGCGCAATCAGGCCAAGAAGAAACCCCGATTATTGGTAACGTAAGTCTGGAGTATTTACTTACCAAAGATGGGCGTTATAGACTAAGGGGCTTTAGAAAGAACGAGTATGAAAATATCATAGACGGTCAATTGATCGTCACGGGAATAGCCCTTATTTTTAATAGGGAATTCAATAAGTTTAGCCAGTTATTCAACCCTTTGAAAGAGACAAATAAAGCAGAGGACAAGGAGAGGGGAGATCAAAAAAAAGAATAGAATTTTGAAGGCAACCATAACATATTACTATACGCTTATATTGCTATTAACGGTAAGTCTATATTCCTGCGGTGTAAGTAAATTTATCCCAAATGGGGAGGTTTTATATACGGGTTCCAAGATCAACATTGAAGCCGATAAAGACATAGGGAACACTAAAAAAGTTTCCCAAGAACTGCATACCCTTCTGGAGCCCGAACCAAATTCCAAAATCCTTGGAACAAGACCAGGCTTATACTTTCACTACAAAGCCCAGAAGAAAAGACCAGGTTTTTTAAACCGATGGCTTAATAAAAAATTGGGGGAAGACCCCGTATACTTATCCGATGTAAATCCACAACGTATAGAGCAACTCATGTTGAACCGTTTGGACAATCGAGGCTTTTTTTACAGCAAAGTAAGGTCCGAACTGGACAGTACTCAAAAACATGCCGCTCTTAGATTCCATGCCGAACTAAAACAGCCCTATACCCTTGAACAATTTAAGTTGGATAAAGATTCCCTGCCAATTTATAACGATATATCCAAGGCACTGGCCAAAACAGAAATAAAGGAAGGAAAACGGTTCGACCTGGAACTTATGAAATACGAAAGGGAACGTATAGACCAGGAACTAAAACAAAAAGGATATTACAATTTTAATCCGGATTTTTTAATCTTTGAAGTCGACACCAATCGCTATGACAACAAGAAGTTCGATCTTTTTTTGAGGCTTAAAAAAAACGTTCCCAAAAAGTCCCTTATTCCCTATACCATTGATTCCATTTCCGTATTTCCCAACTATTCAATGAATACGGATACCCTTGCTCCCCCCAGCACCTCAACGATCAACGGTATAAGTTTTTTTCAGAAAGAAGAATTTTTTAAACCTAAAAAACTCGAGCCCTATATCTTATTCGGGCCAGGTCATAAATACAATTCAAGAACGGCCAGCCTCACCAGTAATCGCCTATCCTCCCTAGGTACCTATAAATTCGTAAACATTAGATTCAATGAAATAGATACCTCAACAACCGATAGTGTAGGTTCTTTGTCCGCAGACATTTACCTTTCGCCCCTTACCAAGAGGTCGGTTCGTGCGGAATTGCAGGGAGTAACCAAATCCAATGGTTTTGCCGGTCCCGGGCTAGCAGTAACCTACAACAACCGAAATCTTTTCAGGGGGGGCGAGACCTTCGGCATAACCGGAAACTTCGCCTATGAGACACAGCTATCGGGTGGAAAGAATACTGGCCTAAGCAGTATTGCAGGGGGATTGAAAATAGATCTCATAATACCCTCCCTCCTTCCGTTTTCGCCAAGAAGTTTTAAATATGCCGTACCCAAAACCAAAATAAGCTTGGGAACGGATTTCCTGAAAAGAAGCAAATTATATACCCTAAGCTCGTTCAATACCTCCTTTGGGTATACCTGGAATGCCAATAGATTTGTTTATCACGAAATCAATCCAATTAATGTAAATTATGTAAACCTTTCCAATACCACGGAAGAATTTACGGCCATTTTGGAAAATAATCCTTTTCTAAGTCAAAGTTTTGAGCAGCAGTTCATTGCTGGACTCAATTATACCTTCACCTATAACGAATTGGTAGACCCCAATAAAACAAATCCAATCTTCGTTTCAACAAATTTGGATATTGCCGGAAACACCTTAAATCTCCTTAGCGGTTCAAAAACAACTATTTTTGGACTTGAATATGCGCAATATGCCAAGGCCGATATTGATTTTCGGTATTATATAAAATGGGCCAAAGAACAGGCTCTGGTGGCAAGACTTTATGGCGGATGGGGTATTCCCTATGGCAACTCCTCCACCCTACCCTTTGTAAAGCAATTCTTTTCTGGCGGTCCCTATAGCGTAAGGGCATTTAATATTAGATCGCTCGGACCAGGCACCTTCAATTCTGTGGAAGACGGCACCTCTTCGTTTTTCGACCAGTCTGGGAATCTAAAATTGGAGGCTAATCTGGAATACAGATTTCCTATATGGTCCTATTTTAAGGGAGCCATTTTTGCAGATGCCGGAAATGTATGGTTGACCAATGAAATAGACATTTCAGAGGATGAATCTGTAGAAAGTCGCGAATTCAACGAAGAATTGCTTGCCAAAGGAAAATTTGGCTCAGATTGGGCAAAGGAATTAGGTATTGGCCTTGGTTTGGGCCTAAGGGTAGATATACAAAGCTTTGTCTTGCGCTTCGATTTTGCTTCTCCTTTACAGGTTCCCTACCTGCCCGAAGGAGAACGTATCAGAATTCCTTTTTTTGACGGGGGCAGTAATAATCTCATCTTCAATTTCGCCATCGGATACCCATTTTAACGGTTCCTAAAATTTAAGGAGCTACCCTGTTAATAAAATTATAAAATATTCATTATCAAGTAAATGGATTAAAAATGGAATCTTTTGAATTATTGTCTATTGGCATTTAGGTCTAATTTTATTCAAAATGAATTATTAACCTGTCTGCCTTTTTTTTGCAGACCATAAATACAAAAATACTATGAACAGTGATCAATTGGAAGGAAAATGGAAACAAGTCAAAGGTAAGTTCAAACAAAAGTACGGTGATCTTACAGACAATGACCTAACTTATTCAGAAGGTAAGTTTGAAGAATTCTTAGGCCGGTTGCAAGAAAAGACCGGAAAAAGAAAAGAGCAATTAAAAGAAGAGATCGACAATCTATAGAGTCGAACTCAAAAGCTTAAATATCATATCAGCAACCCTTACAATCTTGTGGGGGTTGTTTTTTTGTGCAATAATTGTAAAGAATGAAGCTTAAAAATTTATTGTATAAGAGGTATTAAACCTCAGGGCCGACAAAGGCAGGCCCTGAACCCAATAATAGGAATCGACCCAAGGGTCGAGGTATTGAACCTAGATCCCGCCGAAAAAGGCGGGATTAGTTCAACTTACAATTTTCAGTGCGTCTTACTGACTTCTCAAAATTGAGTTTCACTAATAATAATCGGAAGAATCCATATTTCAAAATCGGTGCAAATTATATTACCATAGGGTTTCGCTAAATTATTTTGGGCGTTCCCTCCTTCGTCGGTCGTGCCCTTGGCTTAATCCCTTGCTTTGCTGCGGGGATGCCGCCGCGGTCACTAACGCGAATAAAAGGCTAATTGGAAAATAAGAAGCCAACTGTTTTAAAAAGACCCAATTATATTGAAAATCAAAGCCTTTCCTTATTATCGTTGGCGTATTCCTTTTTATACATTCGTACAATAATCAGGAAAAGACTAATAAGAAGGGGACCAAATATCAGTCCAATAAAACCAAAAATGGGTACTCCAACAATTACTCCGATCAGCGTAATCAACGGATGTACATTGTCCAATTTTTTAAGAACAAAAAGTCGAAATAGGTTATCCGTAGCCCCTACCACAATAAAACCGTACAGTAAAATTCCCCATGCTTGAAAAGTATTACCTCCGGAGAGCGACAATATAAAGACTGGAACGATTCCCAACAAAGAACCTACAAAGGGAATCATAGAACCAATGGTAACGATAACCGCCCAGAAGAAGGGGGCTTGAACCCCAAATACCAAAAACCCTATCAACGCAATAATTCCTTGCGCCATGGCCACTAATGGAATACCAAGGGCATTGGAACGTACCATAGCCCTAACTTCCTCTCCTATTATTTTTAAATTTTCCTTGCTTATTGGAATGTACTCAAATAAAGATTCCCGCAATTCCCTACGATTGGTAAGCATATAAAAAAGCATGAAATACATAATGGCGACGGCAATAAAAATATTGAAGGTTCCACCGGCAAAGCCCTGAAGGTTATTGGACAACCATGTAGATACGGCTCCTGCATCTATTTGGGATGTAAAATCATATCCAAACATGTTTTCCCATTTTTCCATTTGGTTTTCCACGGCAGAAATCACCTTTTCGGAATTTTGAACGGCACTCTCTACCTTGTTCCCCAGCATAAGCACAATTCCTGAAATGGGCAATAAAATACATACGAAAGACCCTATGAGCAGGATAATAGCGGCTAGATTGGGATGCCATCCCTTTTCAACAAGTTTTTCCATTGGCCTGCGCAAAAGCACATATATCGTTATTGCCCCTAAAACCCCAGAAAAATAAGGAAGAATCGCCTGAAAAATAAGTCCTCCCAGCATAATTATGAGCAGTAAGATAAATACCTGTCGGATTACTTTGGGATTGATTTGCGTCATAGTTCTATTGCCAGATTAAATAGGGCCAATTTATGTTGGAAAGTGATTTTATATCGTAATTATCTACTAGTTGATCATTTAAGCAAATACCCTTATTATCTATGGGTATTGAATAATCCTACAGTATAGTACATTCAAAAACAAATCGCAAGCTTACGATTTCTATAAATACATAATCTAGCGTTTCCCCAGCTTGGTCTCCACCTTAGCCTTTCAGCATTATTGGATATCCAATTGGGAACTCACCTATAAGGATATAGTGCTCCTAGCTAATATATAATAAAATTTTAAAGAGGCTTACGGCCCGATATAATATTGTAAAGTACGGCAATAATGGCGATTACCAAAAGAATATGAATCAGATTAGTGGTTCCCATACCGGCAACTATACCGAAGAAACCCAAGAGCCAAATAACAATACAGATAACAGCGACCAACCAAAGTATGCTTCTCATAATTAATGTTTTAGTTATTAAAATTTATGTCCAGAATAAAATATTCAGTTGAGACTGCCCATATGATTCCAAACTATCTAAAGTTATACCAATCCATTAACGGGACGTAATTCAATAGCTAAATTTATTAATGCAATCGAGGTTTAAAATATGCTGCACCATTAACCTCCTGTGGACGAAAATGGATATTAGTTTCATTCCGCTAACAATTTAGAATTATTGCAATTTTAAGATTGCACTGTACTGCAAAAAGGGCGTTGTAGCATTTTGGGTCTTAGGCTGTTCTCCTGTCGCAACTACAAGTGGCAATCAATATATACTCTCAAGTGGATCGTATGTCGTTAAAAAGGTGTTTTTGGCCTGGGTTATAACTACATCATACTCCAATTTGCAAGGTTGTATATCAGGGGTTTGGGTATTTTCAAAATCAGTACCCAAATTGAACACACCTTTTTTGGATCGCATCAATTTATAAGTCTCTATAAAAGCTCTGGTTCTTAATGATTGTGCATCCATTTAATTAAGGCTTTAGGTTGATAATTAATTACCCGTATCAAGTAAACGAAGAAAAGAACCTTTAGCTATGGTGCCCACAGGAGTTGAAATACCTCAAAACCGAAAATAGCAGCTATAATAGTCAGCATAAAGAATACAATAGTCCATTTCAAAATAATATCCTGATTATTCTGTTGACACCCCCCCTTCACTTAGTAACTAATTTAGTTAAGAAAAAAAATAAACCATATCGCTATCGATATGAAAATTAACTCCAAGCAATATTTTATGCATCCTCACTAGAAGGATTAAATACAAATGGGGCCCATTCAATTATAAAATACACGTTGATTTTATACCGTAGGATGGTTCCAAGAATCGAGATTATCAATATTTGCCTCAGGGTAGCTTATAAAACGGTTCAATGACATGGTATATCCCAGCCTCCTTAGCTCATTGCCACACCCCTTCCGGGTAGCAATTGTTTGAAGGTTTTCCGTAATCTCCCGTACAATGGAAACGGTGGAATATCCGGGGTTAATGTCCAAATTCCTTAAAGTTTTGGGGACCAGCTCTTTATTGGTTTTGCAGAACCTCACATATTGAATTAGAATCTTTAGGACTCTTTTGGAAAGAAAACCAGTTTCACTTTCATCAAAGTAACGGCTTACCTATTTGCCAATTGCATACACATAGAACAATTCTTTCGCCAAAAATTCTTCTTTTTTCATATACCAAGTTATTTTCAAAAGAAAATCATAATCGGATTGATTACCGTTTTTTTTTAATACGCCCTTCTATTGCAGGTCGCAATTTACCATCCAATGAATTCCAAATTTATCGGTGCAACGGCCATACATGGCTCCCCACTCTTTTTCGCTAAAGTTGTGATTCACCTGACCCCCACTGGAGAGCTTACTGAACAATTCCTTGGCTTTGTCCCTATTTTCCATGTCTATGGCCAAGTGAATCTTATTTCCATTGTTTAGCGGTGTATCCGGGGCAGCATCATAGGCCATTAAGTGAATCCCCTTACCTTTTAACTCGGCATGTTGTAAGTTGCGCCTATACGATTCTGGAATATCCATCTTGGAATCTTCATAAGTTTGTTTATTGGTAATCTCGGCATTAAAACAATCGGCATAGAAATTCATTGCCTTCATGCAGTCTCCCGAAAATGCCAAATACGCTTGTACATTCATTTTTTTTATTTTTTTAGTTCACCTTCAACATATTTAAAAAATAGCAATTTGGGCTGCGCTATCAGATTTAATATTGCCGCGAATAAAGGGTAGACCATAATTTGTTATACCAATGGGGCATTGGGACCTTTTCAATACCGAAAAAATAACGCCAAAGCATAAATTTTTAATTCATTGACTATTACGGTTTTAAGATTGAATAAAATGCTTTATCTTGAATACATCATTTTTGAATATGCCACCCAAACCAATGCCCAAGGAAAGCAAAAAAATAAAAATTTATCTTGCCGACGATGACGAAGAGGACAGAATACTTTTCTCCGATGCATTGGCAGAATTGCCCATAAACTGTGAAATCTACAATTTCCGGGATGGGATATATCTTGTAGGAAGGCTAGTTGTAAAGGAAACGCCATTGCCGGATATAATCTTTCTGGATATAAATATGCCGCTGATGGACGGGGCGGATTGCTTGGCAAAAATTCGGGAAACAGAGCGTATCAGCTCCATACCGGTCATTATCTATTCTACAAGCTTCGAAAAAAAAGAAGTTGGAAAATATCGGGAAATGGGGGCCAATTGCTATCTAAAAAAACCCAGCTCCTTCAACCAACTTAAGACCTTGTTGTACAAATGCATCAAAACTTATACCTATGATAATCGCAACCTAACGGCCGGCAACTTCATTATCCACGTTTAAAAAGAAGTTACAACACCATTGGAACGGGGTTAAAAATATATGGGTTTAAGTCAAGGTAAATTTACCCTTTGAATTAAGTTGATTACTCCGCAGTTTCAGTTGAAATTAAAATAAGCATGAGCAAAGATAAGAGCAGACAATTTTCCTTAAAAGCCTTACCTGGTTTAATCGTTGATACCTATAAATCATGGTTGTCCAACGACCCTTTTAGGTCCAGTGCGGTTGTGGCCTATTACGCCATTCTCTCCCTGCCCGCCCTTTTGGTGATTATTGTAAATCTTGTGGGGGCAGTGTGGGGAACGGAAATAGTACAGGGAAAACTTACAGATGAATTTTCAATGGCCCTTGGTAGTGATGCTGCAACCTCCATTCAGGCCATGATAGAGGAAACGCAGAGCGTAGAAAAAAGTACCTTATCTTCCATTATCGGTATCGGCATACTTCTTTTTGCAGCTACCGGGGTAGTCTATCATTTAAAAATTTCATTGAATGCCATTTGGAGAATTAAACCGGACCCACAGGCCAAAATAAAAAAAGTGATCATAGACCGTGTGTTAAGTTTTGCCTTCATCCTAGCAATCGGCTTTCTATTGCTCATTAGTTTTATGGTCACGGCCGCCATATCCGTTCTGAACGATTTTATACGGGAGGTTCTTCCCGATGTGCTGCTCTATGCGGCCTACACTATTGATTTTCTGATTTCCATTGCCATAATATCGGTACTTTTTGGCCTTATGTTCAAATACCTTCCCGATGCCAAGGTAAAATGGCCTTCGGTTAAGATAGGCGCAGTTTTAACGGCACTTCTATTCGTATTGGGAAAATCGGCTCTGGGATATTATTTCGGACTGGCAGAACCAGGGTCTACCTACGGGGCAGCTGGTACCATTGTATTAATTCTCTTATGGGTTTCCTACTCCTGCCTGATCCTATTCTTTGGGGCCGAGTTCACCTATAACTATGCCGAAAAATTTGGGTATGGCATTAAGCCAAACAGTCGAGCTGTTAACAGGGAGGATATCTGTTAATGCCATCAAGAAGATATATTCATAGGGCTTAGCCGATCTCTTACACGGCATGGAATCAATTGATATGGCAGAAAGCACCTTCTCCAAATTTCCCTTGTATCCTCACATTTTGATCCCATAAATCTTAAAACTCGATGCCAATGTTAAGCCAATGTTTATTTTCATTTTTTACAGCTAAGATTTAGACTGCCTACCAGACAAAGGGCTACAGCCTACCTATTAACTTGATTTAACAGTTCATAGCACCCATTTCTCTACTGAATTTACACTAGACCAAACCCACCAATAAGTGAAGCTTGTCTAATTCCACCACTTCCTATATTAAATCTTAATAATGTATTTATTAAGCTTTCTTTAACAATAACAATGTCCTTTTTAACCCGCATTTAAATTTTCAATTTTGCGCTTTTAAAAAAACCCTGAAAATTAAATGAGCTAAATATGACGTGAAACTCTCCAGATAAACTGGGACCCCAAAGTACTTTTTGCCCTTTATACTTATTAGTACACAACTGAAGTATATGGCAGCGAAGTATAACATTCAAAACAAAAAAACAAATTCAAAACTCTATTATTTTTATTATGCTAAACCCTCGACAGAACATTAAATGTTCGTATTCAAAATCGCAAAGAACAAAGATTGGTTCGTTGTTTTTACTAGTATTCGTTGCGCTGTATTCCAACAGTTATGCACATGTAAACAACGATATTATAAACGCTGAATATAGCGCGTATCAACAAACAGTATCAGGTACCATTATAGATAATTTAGGAGAGCCGCTCCCAGGTGCAAGTATTATGGAAAAAGGTACCACTAACGGAACTACAACTGATTTTGATGGTAATTTCTCCATAGATGTATCCGATGAAAATGCCGTTTTGGTCATTTCATATATAGGTTTTACTACACAAGAAGTCAGCTTAAACGGAGAGGCTAATATCTCTGTAACTTTATTGGAGAATGCCGCTGCATTATCCGAGGTAGTAGTTACAGGATATACATCAGAAAGAAAAAGTGATCTAACTGGAGCCGTCGCTATTGTTGATATGGATGGTGTTGTAAGCCAGCCTGTTGCTAGTGTCGACAATATGTTACAGGGCCAGGTTTCTGGTGTTAACGTGGTAAGCTCGGCCTCTCCTGGTGGCCCAAGCAGCCTTAGAATTAGAGGTTATAGTACCATACGTAATAACGATCCTCTTTATGTAATAGATGGTGTGCCTACAACTTCAGGTATCAATCTTATCAACCCTAACGATATTGAGTCCCTTCAAGTATTAAAAGATGCATCATCTTCGAGTATCTACGGTTCTAGGGCCGCAAATGGTGTTGTGATCATTACTACAAAAAAAGGAAAATCTGACGAAACAAAAGTTTCCATCAACATGCATTCCGGTATTCAGAATACTACTAATTTGCCAAATAATTTAAGTGCTGAGAATTATGGGAATGTATATTGGCAAGGTTTTGCCAATGATGGAATAACACCTGCCCATGCCATATACGGCAACGGTGCTACACCGGTAATTCCTGATTTTTTGGATGCTGAAAATACAATTCCTTCCGCCAACACGGATTGGGTCGGCGAAATTTTTGATCCAGCCATTATTCAATCTTACAACCTAAGTTTGGCCAAAGGAGGTGAAAAGTCGCATAGTATGTTTTCTTTAGGCTATTTTGATCAAGAAGGCACCTTGAAATACACCGATTTTAGTAGAATTACCGCACGTTTAAATTCGGACTACAAATTGTTTAATGATGTTGTAACAATAGGCGAAAACCTAACCGTTGCCTACTCCAAAAGTGTTGGTACCAGTACTAATTCATTGTTGGGCAATGCCGTTTACGACGCCTTCAGAATTCCAAGTATTGCTCCAGTTTATGATATTAATGGAGAATTCACTGGTTATCCATTATCGGATACCCAAAATCCATTGGGTAATTTATACCGAAATAAAGATAATATCGAAAATAGGGTACGCGTATTTGGTAATGTATTTACCGAAATTCAACTTTTCGAAGACTTAAAATTCAAAACTAATTTTGGACTTAATTATACTACATCAGACAGAACATCATTTAGTCCTACTTACAAGGAGCCAAATCCTCAGCGAGTAATCAATAGTTTATCTGTCAGAAATAACAAGCAGTTCGACTGGGTTTGGTCGAATACCTTGAATTACACAAAAACTTTTGCCGACAAACATAATTTTAGTGCCTTAGTCGGGATTGAAAGCATAGAAAATCTATATGAAGTTACAACCGCTTCTATTGATGATCTACCTACCAATGAACTAAACATTAGAATATTAAATGCAGGTGACCAAGGCACACAAACGAATAGTGGTGATAAAATAGAGTACTCCTTATTCTCGTATTTCGGTAAATTAAATTATACCTACGATAATAAATATTTGTTTTCTGCTACCTTGAGACGTGATGGTACTTCTAAATTGTTAAATAATAGATGGGGTACTTTTCCTGCACTATCAGCGGGCTGGAAAATATCCGAAGAAAACTTCTTTAATAATGAAGGGGTTATATCCAACTTAAAAATACGTGCCGGCTGGGGCGTAACAGGTAATCAGGACATCCCTGCTTACCAAACACTATCTGGATATAGCAGTAATCCGTACTATTCCAATTACGCCATTGATGGAGCTCAAAATAGCACACAAACTGGTTTTACATTATCCAGAATTGCGAATCCCGATTTAAAATGGGAAACAACTACACAGACCAATATTGGTTTGGATTTTGGCTTTCTCAATGATGCCCTGACTTTTTCTGCGGACTACTTTTATAAAAACACAGAAGATTTATTATTGTTTAAAACCTTGGCACCAGATCAAGCAGGTTTTTCAAATAGCGGTCAATGGCAGAATGTGGGCGAGATGGAAAACAAAGGTTTTGAGTTTACCGCAGATTATCAAAGTGACCGTGCAAAGGACTTTAACTTTAATATAGGGGTTAATTTCTCTGTTATTGATAATGAATTATTGTCTTTAGGAGAAGGTATTAATTTCATAGAAACAGACCCTGGGGTTTTACATAGCGTAAATTTTGACCAGAGTACCTCAAGAACTGCAGTTGGGCAACCAATAGCTTCGTTCTATGGTCATGTAGTAGAAGGTATTTTTGCTTCCGATGCAGAAGCGGCCTCTAGTAATCAGTCGAGTGCAGTTGCTGGGGATTATAGATTTAAGGACATCAACAACGATAATGTTATTGATGATCGCGATCGTACTTTTATAGGTTCTCCACACGCAGATTTCACCTATGGCATTAACTTTACGGCCAATTACAAAGCATTGGATTTAACATTGTTCTTTCAAGGTTCGCAAGGAAATGATATTTATGATTTGTCGCGATACTATACTGATTTTTTCAACTTGGCCAACTACAATAAGAACGATCGTATTCTAAATGCGTGGACACCGCAAAATACAAATACCGATTTGGCTAGAGTTTCTTTAAATGATCCTAATAACAATATTAGACCTTCTTCTTATTATGTACAGGACGGTTCATTTTTACGCTTAAAAACTTTTCAATTGGGGTACACCCTTCCAGAGAATGTAGCTGAAAAAATAAAAGCTTCGCGTATTAGAGTTTATTTGGAAGCCTACAATTTATTTACCATTACAGGATATGAAGGATTGGATCCGGAAATTGGATTACAGAATTACGATTCCGATGACCGTAACTTGGATATTGGTGTAGACAGAGGTATTTACCCAAGTTCACAGACATTTACATTAGGTCTTAATTTCAACTTTTAAAAAAAATAACAAAATGAAAAATATAATCATATTATTTGCCTTAATTGGGTTACTAGCCTCTTGTAGCGATGAGTTCTTGGAAAAAGAACCATTTGGAGAGCTAACGGACGATCAGGTTGAATTACCCGAAAACATAGAATCTTTGGTAATCTCTGCTTACAGCATATTAAATGGACAAGGTAATGAAGCCTCCAACGCATTTAACTCGCCAGCATCCAACTGGAGTTTTGGAGATGTGCTTTCTGATGATGCCTATAAAGGTGGTGGCGGTACAGGTGACCAAAACCAAATTCACAGAATGGAGATTTACAATATTGACGGACAAATTATAGATGTTGTTCAAAAATGGAGTGTACTTTATGAAGGGGTTTATCGTGCAAATACCGTTTTAAAAGCCTTAAAAAATACTACCGAATTTGATGAGGCTACCAAAACGCAACGCGTTGCCGAAATGCGTTTTTTAAGAGGTCATTTTTACTTTGAACTTAAAAAACTTTACAATAGAATCTCCTATACGGATGAGGATGGAAATTACCTATCGAACACCCAAATTACCCCTGAAGAAATTTGGACAAAAATAGAGGATGATTTTAATGCAGCCATTGCCGTATTACCAGAAACTCAGGCAGATCCAGGAAGACCAACCAAATACGCTGCATGGGCATACTTGAGTAAAACATATTTATACCAGGGAAAATGGCAGTTGGCCAGTGATGCCGCAGACGAAGTTATTTCTAAAGGAGGTTATAGTTTAACCCCTAATTTCAGTGAAATATTTATTCCTGAAAACGACAATGGTGAAGAAGTTGTTTTTGCTATTCAATATTCAATAAATGATGGTTCACCCAGTAATTATAATGGGTCTATAGGTGATCGTTTAATGCCTCCCGGTGGTCCAAGATATGCAGCATATGGCTTTTTACGTCCTTCCCAAAATTTGGTAAATGCGTATAAAACAGATGTTGAAGGAATGCCTATAATTGGAAATGATGATGTTACCGAAACCGATAATGTTGACCCAAGGTTGGATGTTACCATCGGTCGACCAGGGATTCCTTACAAAGATTTAGAGATCAACTATGAAGAAAGTTGGGCCAGGGATCTAGCTACTTATGGCCCATATAGCCCTAAGAAAAGAGTGATCTCAGCAAATCATCCCGCTTATTTGCAATCTTGGCCTTATGTAACAGCTGCCAACTATAGCATTATTAGATATGCCGATGTTTTGCTTTGGAAAGCAGAAGCAGAAATAGAATTGGAGAATTTGGAAGAAGGAAGAACTTATATAAATATGATAAGGGAGCGTGCAAAAACAGGTAGTTACATTCAAAACCTCGAAGGCACTGCAAATGCAGCCAACTATTTGATCGACACCTATGATGATCCTTTTACTTCAAAAGAAGAAGCTACAATAGCCTTAAGAACGGAACGTCGTTTGGAAATGGCACACGAAGGTCATCGCTTTTTTGATTTAGTAAGGTGGGGTATAGCAGCAGATGTTATAAACACCTATTTAGCAAAGGAACAGATAGCCAGAGGCTTTTTAACCGGTGCTACGTTTGTTGTAGGCAAGCATGAATATATGCCAATACCGCAATCTCAAATCGATGCTGGAGGCAAAGACGAAAGCGGCAACGCACTTACTACCCAAAACCCTGGTTATTAAGCTAGAGAATTAATTTAGGTTAGATTGAAAAAGGGAGTGGAATTAATTCTACTCCCTTTTATTTTACACTATTTGCTGTCGCTCTGGTGGGCATGGTGAGCGCTCAATAAAATACAACGGCACTAGAAAATGGAGCTGTAAGGTTTACTTACAGTCTTAAAACAAATCAAATTATGGTTTTGGGTAACCTAAATAACTTTGCTACGCCATATGACGTAGCCTTTACCAAATTAACAGGGCCCATATTTAATAAATGTATGCTCAATATTTTGCGAAGCTGTCGGAAGAGCAAATGGCAAAATTCAAGGAATACCTTCCCAATTTTCATGAGCAATTGTACGTCGGCTTAAGATTTAAGGAGCTGCATGTATACTAAGATTCCTATCGCGGCAGATTTACAAAGCCAGCAGCATATAAGGTATTTAAGGAAAAAGAAATCATCGATTTAGAACCATTAGACCGTGTAGGGACAAAACAACCCGGTTTTAAGCTGTTGCATATGATAGATATTGACTTAGAACCCAATACCAAATATTAAATGGACCTTGGAGCTCTGAAAGAATGGTCGGACTCAAACCAACATTATAGGCTCTCACTGAAAATCAAAAAGTAATCTGCTTTCGCAAATCACTTTTCCGCTTGGTCGGGATGACAGGATTTGAACCTGCGACCACACGGCCCCCAGCCGTGTACGCTACCGGACTGCGCCACATCCCGAAAATGAGATTGCAAAAATAGGAAAGATCAAACAATTAAACCCTAAACTTTTGGCAAAAAAAAAGATTTTTTTTACTCACCCCTTATATCGGGGTCGACGGAAGGTATATTCCAAAATTCCTTATAATTTCAAATGATATCCATCGATATTGACCAGCATCTACAAGGTACCTTTTGGATAGTGTTGGTCATTTGAAAAATAAACACTAATTTGAAATTTTTATTCACATACCTATCAAACTATAATAAACTTAGCAAAATCCATCTATGATGCTTAAACGATTAATCATTTTCATGTTCCTAACATGTACAACTGTTTCCTACAGCCAGTCCGCTAACGAAACATTAATACGATTACAATACAAGGACACCACCACTACCAAGGATCTGGCAGTTGGACTTTGGGCCAACCCATTACCCATGGATTACGATCAGGACGGAGACATAGATCTGATTATTTCCTGTACCGATGTACCCTTTAATGGCACCTTTTTATTCAAGAATAGCACCAAGGACCAAAACGGAAACCCCATATTTGATGCCCCTATTAAAATTGGTGACGGAATGCGTAACGTGGCCATTTCCTATGTAGATGGGGAACCAAGGGTCTTAGGAGTGGGCTTGGAATATGACAATTTCAGAAGATATGGATATACTAGACCTATTGGGCTTTACCAGGCATCTGAACTGCTGGATCTATACAAAGAACGATTTAGCGACTGGAAATATGTTGATTATGACAATGACGGGGATTTGGACCTTATCGTTGGTATAGATGACTGGAGTGAATATGGATGGGATAACGCCTTTAATGAAAAAGGGGAATGGACCAATGGAGACCTTAGGGGTTACTTATATTTATTGACCAATGACCAAGGAAAATATAGGAACGATGGAAAAATATTGGCCGGAAACCAACCTATTGACGTATACGGCAATACTACGCCCAATATGGCCGATTTTGATGGCGATGGGGATCTGGATATAATATGTGGCGAATTTGTAGACCGATTTACCTATTTTGAAAACACCGGTAGTCGTGAAAACCCCTCCTACGCCAAAGGTAGATTTCTGGAAAATGCATCCGGTATACTAGAAATGGATTTGGAAATGATGCGGCCCGTGGCCCTAGACTGGAACAATGACAACCACATCGACCTAGTGGTGGGTGACGAAGACGGGAGGGTAGTATTTATTGAAAATACTGGTACCGTAAAGGAGAATATGCCCATTTTTAAATCGCCCATATACATTCAGCAGAAAAGCCAAAATCTAAAATTTGGAGCCTTGGTTACCCCGTTCAGCGTTGATTGGGACGATGACGGGGACGAGGATTTGATTTGCGGCAATTCAGCTGGTTATATTGGTTTTATTGAGAATTTGGACGGGGGAACAAACCCCGATTTTAAAGAACCTGTCTATTTGGAAGCAGATGGGGAAGTGATTAGGATAATGGCAGGAAACAGCGGTTCCATCCAAGGTCCGGCCGAACGTAAATGGGGTTATACCACACTCACAGTTGCCGATTGGGATGGTGACGGACTAAAGGATATAGTACTGAATTCTATCTTTGGCAAAGTGGAATGGTACAAAAATATTGGAACCACAGGCGCTCCCAAATTAATGAAAATGGGAGGAATTAAGGTGGCCTGGGAGAAAAACAAGGTTCCAAAACCAGCTTGGAACTGGTGGAATCCAGAAAAAGAGGAATTGGCCACCCAATGGAGAACAACACCATACGCCATAGACTGGAACAAGGACGGACTAATGGATTTGGTTATGTTGGATCACGAGGGTTATTTGACGTTTTTTGAAAGGTTCAAAAAGCGAGGTAAACTTTATTTAAAACCCGGACAACGCATCTTTAAAAATGCGGATGGCACCATGGGCAACGATTTGCTTCGCTTAACGGAGCGGGAAGCCGGTGGAAGTGGCCGAAGAAAAATTCAATTCACGGATTGGGACGGGGACGGAGACCTTGACCTTTTGGCCAATAGTGAGAATATTGAATGGTACGAGAATATAGGGGAAACCAACGGAAATACCATCTTTAAGAAAAGAGGCAACTTGGTCAACACCAAATTGGCCGGTCATACTACCAGTCCAACCGTGGTGGATTGGGATAAGGACGGGAAACCTAATTTGTTGATCGGAGCTGAGGACGGACATTTTTATTATTTAATGCACTAGAAACATTGCAATACCGGGATTATTCATAACTTAATGATGTCCTTGAATATGTGATTTAAAGGGAAATTTAAGAGCCATACTAAAATCTAATTTCTATGAATCGTTTACTCTTAGCTTCTTTCGCCCTATTGCTTCTCATAATAGCATGTAAAAATACTAGCGACAAGAAAGCAATTTCCCTTTTTGACGGGAAGACATTTGCTGGCTGGGAGGGAGATACACTAACCACATGGAGGATTAAAAATGGAACTATTGTGGGCGGTTCTTTGGACCAAACGGTCCCGCACAATGATTTTCTATGCACAGAGCGTTCCTATGCCAATTTTATTCTGAAACTAAAGATTAAATTAACCGGTCACGAAGGATTTATCAATTCCGGAATCCAATTTAGAAGTAAAAGATTAATAGATCCACCCTATGAAATGACTGGCTATCAGGCCGATTGGGGAGAAAACTACTGGGCAAGCCTCTATGATGAATCCCGTAGAAACAAGACGTTGATGGCCCCAGATTCTACAAAAGTACTCGAATGGATCAAGTTGGACGACTGGAACGATTATGAGATTAGGGCCGAAAACCGTAGGATACGCCTCTACATCAATGGCCATATGACGGTTGATTATACCGAAGCTGATACTAATATCCCACAGTCGGGCTTAATAGGTCTGCAGATCCATGGCGCCGGAAAAGCACTGGTTGCCTTTAAAGATATTATTATTGTAGAACTCAAATAAAACAGGATACCCCAGCCAAAATAACCAACCATTCTAAATATACCCCCATGAGTAATCAATTATCACTAATCCGTACTTCCATTGTATTGCTCCTTATGGCCTTTACGATAGGTTGCAAAACAAAAAACGAAAAAGAAACTGCAGACAAAATTGTTCTCGACAGCACCATTATCGACCGGGACTACGCCTTGGAAGCTACTATGTTGGGCTATTTCGCCCAGGACGGAACCAGAAACCCGACCTTAAGGGCTAACCAAGGAGATCGTGTTAGAATAACAATAACCAACGGGGAAACCATGACCCACGATATTGCCATGGAGAAACTCGGTATAAAGAGTGGCACTCTCCTGGAAAAAGGATCCAGTACCAGTATTTCCTTTTGGGCAAAGAACAATGATACTTATTTCTGTACAGTACCGGGACATCGCGCAGCAGGAATGGTGGGTAAATTTGAAGTAGTGGAAGGAGATCTGTCCGGACCAACAATCGCGGGAGTCTTGCCATCCAAAAATGAAAAACCAATCAACCTGGGCTTTGAAGCGGGATCACTTTTGGATTGGACAGCCACAGGCGATGCTTTTAAAACACCTCTCTATAACCAAGACCCTTCTCCCATACATGAAGCCGATGCTAAAATTTCTTTTGATGGTAATTATTTTCTAAGCAGTGGGGGCAACACTAATTACAAACTCACTGGAACATTAAATTCCATTCCCTTCAAGGTCTCCCATCCCTATGCCTCTTTTAGGATTTCAGGAGGTGCCTTGGCCGATACCCGCGTAGAATTAGTCCTTGCAGAAACCAAGAAGGTTATCTTTAGTTCTACTGGCCAAGGTAGGGCTACCCTTCAACCAGTAGTGGTAGAACTTGAACCTTATTTGGAAAAGGAAATCTTTATCCGCATCATTGACAACGAAACAGGTATTTCGCAAATTCCTTATATAAAAGATGATAAATGGGCACATATCAATTTTGATGACTTCCGATTCTATCCCTCTCGCCCCTATTTCCCCAATGAATTGAACAAGGACGACATTATTGTACTACCACCTTTGGACCCTATTCTAAATTCCGGACTTTCCGGTGAGGAAGCCGCCAAGGCCATGACCATGCCCGAAGGTTTTAAAATTAGTTTGGCCGCCTCAGAGCCGGATGTAGTGCGCCCCATCAGTTTTACCTTGGATGCCCGTGGGCGACTTTGGGTCGTAGAAGCCCATACCTACCCTACCCCTGCACCGGAAGGCCAAGGGAGAGATCGAATACTTATTTTTGAAGATACCAATGGCGATGGTACATTGGATAAGAGAAAGGTGTTTACTGAAGGTTTAAATCTGGTCAGCGGAATTGAAGTAGGTATGGGTGGCGTATGGCTGGGAGCCGCTCCCTATTTGCTGTATATTCCCATTGATTCTGAAAAAGATAAGCCGGCCGGTCCGCCTCAAAAATTACTGGACGGATGGGGCTTGGATGATACCCATGAGGTTTTAAATAATTTGCGTTGGGGGCCAGATGGATGGCTCTATGGGGTACAAGGGGTCTTTACCCATTCCAATGTTGGCAAACCAGGAGCATCGGACAAAAATAGAACCAAGATCAATGCCGGGGTCTGGCGCTATCACCCAACACGACATGAGTTTGAAATATTTGCCGAAGGGAGCAGTAATCCTTGGGGCATAGATTTTAACGATTATGGACATCCCTTTATAACGGTTTGTGTAATTCCACACCTCTATCATGTAATCCAGGGCGCGCGATACCAGCGGCAGGCCGGGGAACATTTTAATCCCTATACTTACGATGATATTAAAACAATAGGCGACCATGTACATTGGTTGGGAGACCGTGGACCCCATGCGGGCAATTTTAGGTCGGCAGCAGCCGGTGGCGGACATGCGCATGCCGGGGCCATGATTTATTTGGGTGGAGATTCCTGGCCAAAAAAATACCGAAATACCATTTTTATGAACAACATTAATGGATCTAAACTTAATAATGACCAACTCACAAGGTCAGGTTCTGGATATGTTGGCTCCCATAATCAGGATTTTTTGGCGATGAACGATTCTTGGTCCCAATGGCTCAACTTTAAGTACGACCCCAGTGGCTCTGTTTTTGCCATAGACTGGTACGATCAGAACCAATGCCATAGCTCCAACCCAGATGTGCACGACAAAACCTTGGGACGGATCTTTAAGATAAGCCATAACAATGATCGCTGGGTGCAGGTAAATCTATACAAAGCGTCGGATTTGGAACTGGTCAACTATCAGTTACATCCTAACGAATTTTATGTGAGGCAGGCTAGAACAATTTTACAAGAGCGAGGAGCTAATCCTGAAGTACATGCAGCGCTTAAAAAGATTCTAGCCAATAATGTGGACATCACCAGGAAACTAAGGGCACTATGGACACTACATGTTACCCAAGGGATAAATGAAAAGGAACTAAATCATTTACTGAGTAACGACAATGAATATCTTAGAAGTTGGGCCATACAGTTGTTGACCGAGGATAAAAAGATTTCCCCGACTACTTTGGACCGATTTGTAGACTTGGCCAAAAACGACGCCTCAGCCTTAGTCAGATTATACCTAAGTTCCGCCTTGCTACGTTTGGAACCCGCTACTCGATGGAGGGTTCTAGAGGCCTTGGTTCAAAAAAGTGAGGATGTAGCCGATCACAATCTGCCCTTAATGTTATGGTACGCCACCGAACCCTTAATTCCACTGGATGCGAAACGTGCTCTAGAATTGGCCGGAAAGGCCAAAATCCCTAATATTTTATCCTATACACTTCAAAGAATAGATGCATTGAATACTGTGGACTCCAAAAATTTATTAAAAAAATACAAGGAACAATTGACAGCTGGGGACAAGGAAGAAAATCAGGCACATATAATGCTCATTGACAATTTATTAAGTGAAGAATAGCAAAGAATTTTCAACTAAAAATAACTAATTTTAGAACTACAAACAGGCCATAAAATGAAAAGGAAAACAACTAAGACTATTGGACAGCTTTTAGGTGGACTTATTTTATATATGGGCTGTATTGTGGGGGCCTATGGCCAGACCGAAACCTCAAAAGATTTCAAAAAAACCGTTCTTACAAGGGATTTTATTTCTGAGGGAGTCGCTGTGGCAGATTTGAACAAGGACGGCCAAATGGATATTGTCGCAGGTTACTACTGGTTTGAAGCCCCTGATTGGACACGTCATGAAATGGCACCCTCACGTACTTTTGACCCTTGGAAGGAGTATTGTGAATCTTTCCTGAACTTGGGCATGGACGTTAATCTGGATGGATGGGATGATGTAATCATCATAGATTATCCGGGAAAACCAGGGTTTTGGTTCGAAAATCCCAAAAACAATTCCGGAGTATGGAAAAAACATATTATTGCCGAAGGCATGGGAATCTCCAACGAATCCCCAGGTTTTGTAGATATTGATGGAGATGGCAGGTTGGATATTCTTTGTGGGGACGTGGAAAAAAAACAAATCGTATGGCTCCAAGCACCACTGAATCCCGGAGAAACGCAATGGAAGCGTTTTCCTATCAGTGCTGAAAACGTACCGGGCACTGAACGTTTTTCCCACGGTATTGGCCTAGGCGATGTTAATAAAGATGGAATAGATGATGTCCTAATTGCGGAAGGATGGTTTAAAGGCAAGACCGATAAAACTAGTGGCAATTGGGAATTCCAACCCACCAAGATAAGCGAACCCTGCTCCCATATGCAGGTGTTGGACATCAATGGGGATGGCAACAATGATGTGGTTACTGCCTCGGCCCATGCCCTAGGCATTTGGTGGCATGAACGGCAAGAAGGGGAAAACTTTAATACCCATTTAATAAGCACTACAACGGCACAGACCCATGCTACTATAATGGCCGATTTAAACGGAGATGGCAACAAAGAATTAATTACAGGGAAGCGATATTTGGCACATAACGGAAATGATGCCGGGGACAGCGATGCTCCCATACTACTTTACCTAGAATTTACTCCCGACAATGCTCCATATTTCCAAGAACATATTATTGACAATGATTCGGGTGCCGGCCTGAATATTGTGGTAGAGGATATGAATAAGGACCATAGACCGGATGTAGTCATTGCCAATAAAAACGGAGTCTTTCTTTTTGAGAATATGATGGGGAAATAATTGAAAAGGCACTATTCAAAGAAACTCTTTTATACATAAACTTATACATGGAAAAAAATTCCAACACTATCAACTCAACGATTATCATAGCTGGCTGAACAAGGCTTTAAACCATTCTTTCATCACCAACCACTACCTTTTTAGACTTATCAACCAAGCTTTAATATATCACCAAGGACTACATATTGGTTCGGCTATATACTTAAAGAAAAAGCCCGATACATATGTTGTATCGGGCTTTGAGGGAACAAAATTAAAACTAACTCAATAATAATTAATTCTTTGGTCCTTCCCCATAATTCGGATTATTAACATCAAACCAAATTCTCTGTGAATTCAAAATACTCGGATCATTGGTACCTGTTGTAAAACCTTGTTCTTCGACAGATTTTTTTGCATTTGCAAAATTAACGTTGTCCTCTGTTGGGGTTCCAATCTCAAAACGTCTTGGGATTGTCAATGGAGCACCCGCAGCAACAATTGGCTCCCATGCCAATACAGAACTACCCACCATTGGTACTCCTGAACGTCTTACTGTAGTATAGGTATCATGAGGTGTAATAGCAAAGTTCACATATTGCTGTATGTATACTTTCTCGAGGCCATCAGTTGAAAGATCATAATCAGGCAAAGCCAATAAATCAGCAATTTCGCCATCTTTTAATTTGGTTGATGCCAATTCAGCCATTGTTTCATCCATATATACCGGATCGCTCTCATAGTAATAAGTTCCCGTATTTTTAGCCAAAGCATCCATTCTTCTGATAGATAGTTCAACTCCCTGGTTAAAATATGCCTGGGCAGAACCAGGAACATTTGCCCCCAGGAGTTTAAATTCAGCCAAATACAGATTGGTTTCGGCTGATGAACCCAAAATCACTTCAAGTGGAGGATGATTTCCATTCTTCTGAATTAAACGTCCACCTGGTTTAGTTGGATACGTATAATCAATGCTCGTCCTTGTATTCTTCTCTGCAAAAGAAGAGGTTGAAGAATATGTCTTCTCAACGCCATCCAAGGTAATTCTGTTCTGCGAAGCTTGTTTAAAATAATCGTCATAAGCCCCATCCTGTTGTTTGTCCGGTGAAACTGGAGCTCCATGGTACCTTATCCATGGCTCACCTGGTCCTGACCAGCTTTCAAAATTACCACTTCCATCCAATACAACATATTGTTCCACATAACTTGGAAGTGGGGTACCGGCATCTATAAAGGCCTGTACAACCTCCGCATTGAAATCATTCTTATCGAAAAGAAAACGTACCCTTGGATCTTTATTGTCTCTTAAAAAGTCTATTAAATTAAGTCCTCCAGTACCAGGCTGTGTACCGTTACCTGTTCCACGATATTCAACACCCCTAGTGTATATAAAATCTTCATCCAAAGCATTCATATAACCTGCCGGTGAACTAGCCACTTCTTCAGCTATACTTAAAGCCTTGCTGCGATTGGCATTAACCAGCCTAGCTGCAATTCTCAATTTTAGAAGATTGCAAAATTTGGCCCATTTTCCATAATCCCCGCCATAAATTATATCCTGGGTACCTAGACTAAATTGGTCTGCCGCAGTTAAATCCACCAAAGCTTGGTCCAATTCTTCCAACCAGGTATCAAACAATAATTCCTGCTGATCATAAACTGGTGTAATCAAAGGTGGGCTGGTATATGGGGCCAATCCCGCTTCCGTATATACCATAGATCCCGTATAGTCTGTCTGGGTCAAAGCCGTTGCTACTTGCGCTACATAGGTAACCCCAACAATTCCCTGCATTGTGGCTTTTTCATCCTCAGGTAAGGCCTCAATCTTTGCCCTAATATCCTTTGCATTTGGTATGATGTTGTATACATTCTGAGATCCACCTTGAGCAGCCATTTCAACAAATGTTTCCGGGTTACCAATTCCTGTACCAGTTATCTGACTCCAAGGATATACATAATCAAAATTGGTATAAAACCATATTACGTAATCATTGGTATACATATCATTGATCACCTTTGCAGCAGAGTACCTTAGATCTGGTTCTGCAAGGGTAGAAGGGTCACTGTTCAGCTCAGCAAAGTCCTCCTTATCGCACCCTGCGATAAATACTGCCAAGAGAATTAAAACTATTTTATATGTTTCTTTCATCTTTATCATTATTTATTATTAAAAGTCAATAGCAATTGAAAAAGTATAGCTTGCCAAATACGGACTAAATGAACGCTCACGGAATGAATCAGAACTTGTGGTTCCCCTAAAACTTTCCGGATTGATATCATTGGGTAAGGAATTATACAAGTAGGCAACATTCCTGGCATTTATGCCCAGATAAATATTCCTTGCACCCATTTTGCTTGCCGCCATTTTAGGTAAATTATAACCCAAGGAAATGTTTCTCAATGCTATATACTTAACCTCGGCAAACCAGTTGTCATTTATTACGCCATTGCCCCAAGAGTTTAGGCGGTAAGTATAATACGTTGCATGAGTTGGCTCAACATGGCCGGCATCATAGGCTTGCTGGTAAGTCATTCCCCCTACATCAACAGATGTTCCGTTCGGAGCGGTAACCATTTGGCCTTCTGCAAACACACCATCAGGAATAACCCCATCACTAAATTGGGTTCCCTGTACATCGGCATATCCTGATGTCCACGTAACACCCCCGTGCTCTGGATCCCTACCGTAAAGTGAACTTTCCGTATATCCATAAGCAGTACCATAACGACTGGAGTAGGAGGCCATATGACCACCGTAACGTGCGTCCAACAAAATGGACATATTAAAGTTCCCAATATTGAACTCATTATTCCATGATCCTTCAAAATCAGGTTGAACCTTACCAACTTCTTCTGCTTCTCCACTTCGTTCAAAGTAAGCTCCTCTTCTGGAGTCGACCCAAATTAATTGGTTCATTCCATTATTAGGATGGTTTGGGTCAGAAGACTCGAATTTCTTAGGAGCACTGTCAGAATATAATATTCCGTACTCACCCCCCTCAAAAGCCACCGAACCAACTCGAAAGTTTCCATAGCTTATATCACCGCCCAAACTTTTGTAATCTCCAAAATCAGGGTGAACGTCATCAATTTTGGTAGTATTGTTCCAATAGTTAAAAGTTGTGTTCCAACTGAAGTTATTACCTTTTATAGGTGTTCCCATAACTGTCAATTCAAGTCCTGAATTAGTCAATGTTCCAATATTAGTCAATAGGTTATTATAACCAGATTCACTAGGTAAGGGTACGTTGCCAATTTGTTCTGAAATGGTTTCGTCATAATAGGCCACATCAAAGCCCAAGCGATTGCCAAAGAAACGAATGTCCGCCCCTACCTCAAAGGAATCTTTAAGTTCAGGTTTAATACTTCTATCTACCAAGGTAGTGTTAACGGTATTGGTATATACAAAATTTCCACCATTATCTATACTACCCTGGCCATACCCTTTATTAATGGTATAAGGACTGGTATCGCTACCAACTTGTGCCCACGATGCTCTTAATTTACCAAAGGTAAACCAGTTGGATGTCCCTGTTGCCTCGCTAAATACCCAAGATCCGGAAACTGAAGGATAGAAATAAGAATTATTCCCTGTTCCATCTGTATAAACCAATGCCGAAGTCCAATCATTTCTTCCTGTAATATCCAAGAATAATTGATCTTTATAGGAAAGGTTAGCTAGGAAATAAGCCGAATTAAGTTGCTTCGTATCAGAAACACCACCCTCTCCTCTTTGAGTCCTAAGTGAGTTTCCTAAATAAAACCTGCCAGGAACGATTAATCCACCATCTGTCCATGACCTTGTATATGATTTTTCCTGTTCCCAGATTTCACCTCCCAGCAATAAATTACCAGACAAATCTTCAGTAATATCCTTACTGAAATTAAAGGTCAGTTTACCCGTTTTACTTACATCCTTATTATGTCTTAATTCATAATAACCACCTTCGTTCGCATATCCGCTACCCAACTCTTTGTTCTCGTATTCGGTAGTATAGTGATTCATATTACCTTCGGCAGTAATGGTCAACCAATCCGTGACATCCGCGGCCAAGGTAACAATTGGTCTAACAACAGTTTCTTTATTGTAATTGTTATTATTTTCATAAGCAAACCAAAGGCCCCTATTTGGCACATTGGTAAATTCATCCCCATAATTGGCATTGGGTACACCTCCATGGGGTGCTTGCCAATATTGGTTTTGCTTATACTTCTCGGTGTTGTATATTCTCTCAAAAGTACCATCAAAAAAGCTCTGAGAAATATCATTTCTTGGGTTATGCGAATTGGAATCCGTAAAAGAAACCGAAGCACTAGCCCTTAACCATGGAGCAAGATTATATGACCCTCTAAACATAAGCGAATTCCTTGTAAAGGAATTGTTAGGTAAAGTACCCGTTCTGTCATTATAGGAATCGGATAGATAAAAATTACCCTTATCATTACCACCGCTTAGCGCCACAGAAGTATTCGTGTTTATACCAGTTTGATATGCGTCCAACATATTATTCTTCTGTGCTAAATAAGGTACCATATTACCATCATAATCTTCAATGAGCCTTCCATCGAATTTTGGCCCAAAACTTAAACCTCCCCATGGGTGGTTAACCAATGAAGGTTGACCTTCAGAATTATAATAAAATTGTTGGGTATCCCATTGGTAATAATTTCCTTCACCATCTTGATTACCATAATCAGTATATCCTGCCAAAGCACCTGGCCCGTACTCATTTTGTAAAGCTGGTCCTTTATATACTATATCAAAACCAACAGATTGTCTTACAGAAACCCCGATACCCCTAGTACCGGAACCATCTTTGGTCGTGATTAAAACAACCCCATTGATACCTCTTGAACCATAAAGTGCCGTTGCCGCAGCCCCTTTAAGTATTGAAACACTTTTATAATCATCAGGGTTCAAGTTTTTAAGAATATTACCATAGTCGTTTGAAGAGGCATTCCAATCCGCACTTGCTCCTGAAGTGGCATTCTCCAAGATAACTCCATCAATCACGAATATAGGTTGGTTATTACTAGAATTCAAGGTTGACACTCCACGGATTTGAATTTTGGAGTTACCAAATAATCCACCATCTGAAGCACCAATACTTACCCCAGGACTCTTACCTTGTAGGGACTGTACTGGATTAACAACATTGATCCGCGCCAGTTCCTCACCCTGTACTTCGGTCATAGCATAACCTATGGCCTTAGCCTCTCTTTTAATTCCTAAAGCCGTAACCACAACTTCTCCCAATTGTTCAGAATCCTCCTCCATTGAAACATTAATGGTTGACCCACCTGATACTGACCTTTCTATTGTTGTAAAACCCAGGGAAGAAAAAACCAATGTTCCTGAATTGGAAATCGATATGGAGTAATTTCCATCAAAATCTGTTGAGGTACCATTGGTTGTACCCTTTTCTACCACGTTCACACCTGGCAGTGGCGTTCCGACATCATCTTTTACCGTACCGGAAACGGTTTTGTTTTGTGCCGTCATTCCCTGTACAACGAGAAATGAGGCCAGCAATAAATAGTAATGAAATTTTTTAATCATACTAATAATTTTTAGTTAGTTAATTAGATGTTAAGGGAGTTACCCCAATGTTAAATAATTACTAAATTTTGATTTTCCAGCCTAGGTGAAGAAATTAATTCGACTAATGACAATTGCCGAAAGCCTAATGACGTTTTTCCGAAAACGTTTTAGTAGTAAAGCTGATTAATGATTTCACTTTTAAGCAAAAAAACACCCTGATACTCACGTATGCTATCAGGGTGTTGAGTTAACTTATGATTAATTTATGATAAAATATGTTAATTACCAGAGCAACCAACTGCATTTGAAGGTAGGCCCGTTTTCTTTTTGGACCCGGATTCAGTTATATTTTTAGACCAATAAATTCATACTTAGTGAAGGTATATTTTGCAAATTCCTATAGGTTAAATCTGCTTATTTAATTTTGATTACAAATGCTTCGGTATCCAACAATTTAACCGACATATCATTGGGCAGCTGTATAACCATTCCACCTTCTTTTTGGGTCCATTTCAATTTCTGCTTGGTCCCCAATAGTTGCGCCTTAACACTCCTTTTTGGTTTAAAATCTGGAAATACAATTTCGGTAGGCAGGGAAGTCTGCCCTTTTTCTACTAGATAAGTGAGGTATACTGAACCATCAGGCTTGGCAGTAACACAAACATTATCAAATTTAAATGGCGCCATAGATCTAGTGCCATAGATGGCCTCCTTATTTACCGACATCCAATTCCCTATTTCACTCAACAATTTATACGCCCCTTCATCCCACTCGCCTTCAGGGCTTGGAGCAACATTCAACAACAAATTACCCCCTTTGGCAACAATATCCACCAAGGTGTGAATAGCTTCCCGTCCGGACATGTACTTGGCATCGAAAGAATAGGACCATCCACCGCCAGCTATGATACAGGATTCCCAAGGATAGGGAAGTGGTTTTTCCGGCACCCTATTTTCCGGCGTTAAGTAATTTTGATTTTTACCGTGAACGGCCCGGTCCACAACAATTAACCCCGGTTGCTTTTCCCTGGCCTTTACTACCAGTTCATCCATCTTAATATCCTGATTAACAATCCGATTCTTCAGATATCCATTGTCATTGTTTACCAACTGTTGCTCGTACCAATTGGTAATTTCAGATTTTGGTGTTTTGGCCACCCAGCCGCCATCCAACCACAATATATCTACTTTGCCGTAGTCTGTTAGCAATTCCAAAATTTGATTGTGGGTAAAATCTATATAAGACTGCCACTTTTCAGGGTTTACCTCTGGCTCATAATTAACATTTCTATCCCTAGGAGGATAATAGGGATCCCAATAGGTAGGGGTATTCCAATCTGGCTTGGAAAAATATGCTCCTGCCCATAATCCCTGTTCTCTGAAGGAATTAAATATTTCCTTGGTGATATTGGCTTTAGGATTAGTGGAAAATGGGGTCTTCGGATCCGTTATTTTATAGTCGGTGTATTTGGAATCGAACATGGAAAAACCATCATGGTGCTTGGTGGTGAAGACCACGTACTTCATCCCCGCATTCTTTGCCGCCTTGGCCCATTTATCCGGATCAAATTTCACCGGATTGAAGGTTTTTTGCAAGCCCTCATATTCCTTTTTATATGTATTATAATCACTGGGATTGGAGCCTTTGGTCCGCTCGCACCAACCATATTCTTCGGGACATAGGGACCATGATTCCACAATACCCCACTGACTATAGGTTCCCCAATGCATGAGAAGACCAAATTTCAAATCCTGCCATTGTTCCAATTTCTCAAGTACCAAGGGATCGGTCTCGGGAACATATCGCTCGTCCTCGTAAATGGCCTGTGCACCCACTAACTGACAAATAAATGTCAATGTTAGCGGCATCAAAAGAGATCTTAATCTGTACATTTTTATATTCATATATACTGGGTTTAATTAATTATTATTTCATCAGCAAAAATCCACGAAGGCAATCCAGCAGCGTGATGCCAATAGGGTGTTTTTTTATTTGTAGCCCTCACCTTAATATACCGCGTGTTCCTTTTTTCAAAATTCAATTTAAAAAATTGAATGTCGTTGACCTTGCTGTCCTTTGTTAAGGGAAAGGGATTATTAATAGTTCCAAAATTCTCAAAATGCTCGTTATCCAAGGAGCCAGAATAGGTAACCTTCTCGGGAAAAAAAACAACATGATTCGTAACCTGTAAAAAGGCCAAGGAAATGGTATTTATGTCCATAGGCTCACCTAAATCTACCACTACCTCCATATCATTGCCTTCGTACCCCAACCAATTGGCATAAAAACTGCTTCCTCCCAAAGCCCCATCCGTAAGTGCCATAGGGTCTTCCTTTGCATATTTTTTTGGTTTTGTAATGGTAACCACTTTTTTGCCCATGGCAACATTTGGCATTCTTATTACCTCGAGTGCCGACATGTAATTTGCCAAATACTCGGTCACCGTAAAACCCATTTCATTCATAAAGGTAATATTGTTCTTGGCAGTGATAGCCTTAAAATTATCCAGTAAGGTAGTTACCAACGGATTTATTATTTTTTTACCTTCATCATTAGGGATCAAAAGCCTATATCGGTCCGTAAAATTCTTCCTACTTGCCTCCAATTCGGCAAAATCTACCCCCAAGCGGGCCACTTTTACGCGGGCCAAAATTTCGGGTTTTTTGGCCACTGCCTTTTCCGCATCATCAAATAGTTGGGAATACTTAGAAAGCATCTCCGGACTTAAATAGGATGAAAATGCCTCTGATGGATCTCCGTAGAGGAATAGAAAAAAATCCTTGTCTTCCATTAACTTGGCATGAATCTCATCGATGTACTCTTTTATATAAATGCCCGCTTCCTCATAATAACCTGAGGCAAAGTCCGTTAACAAGACATCAAAATTTTGATCCGGATTCCAGAGTAGTTTTGCAGTTATATAAGACCTAAGTTCAAAAAGTTCGCTGGGATTGTTACTGTGCTGTTCAAAAACCCACTTGGCATTGTTGTCCCGAAACAATTGAATATTAGGCTGAAGTGTATGGATATTGGGAAAGGGCGCAAAAAAATTGGTAAACTGTGTAGTATAATCCCAAATCCTAATATTCTGGGTCAATTTACCCCATCCAACTAAATCGTTAGCAAAATCCGCACATTTTTCTGCAATAGGTGCACTTCTGTCGCATTCTATAGAAGTAAGTGTAATCAATACATTCTCCAAAGGCTTGGTCTTACATGGTTTTCTAGTGTATTGATAGGCCAGAGTGGAGATCATTTTATCCGGAAAATTAGCCGCCACTTCATTTACAAATCGTATCATGGTACCGGAGGCACTACCCTCTTCCTCATCAATTTTACTACAATTGTCGCACTGGCAATGCTGCTGGTTATCATCCTGACTCACCGATATAACCTTGGACTGTGGATATTGTTCAAACAAGGAAGCTACCGAGTCCTTAACAATCGCCAAAACCTCAGGATTGGTCAAACACAATTGGGTAGGCAGCCTTTGGTCGCCCCTTAAGGCAAAATATTCAGGATGTGATTTGTAAAATTTTTCTTCGGGCAAAAACTTATGGAACGTATGTACCCTGGCACTGGGGACATAGGTAGGAAAGGATTCCTGTGTTACCTTCTGCTGTTCCGCATAGTCAGGATTATCATAAAACAATCTTGAATGTACCGTTCTGGTAGTAATATCAGGGGTATATACATAGTCCAAAGCAGGAAGATCAATAATTTTGGAAACGGGTATTTTTTCAACTTCGGGAGCATACCACCTACAATTTAAATAGCGTTCCAGAAATTCGTATACGGCATATTTGGTAGCCTTATCGGACCCTCCCAAGATATACAAGTCCTTATTTTCTGTCCGAATGGCAATTTCTTGCTGCTTCAAATCTTCGCCCTTAATATTACCCACATAAATCTTGTTCTTATTGAGATCCTGAGAGCTTTCATCTACCAATTCCAACTCTACCCCACTAATTTCTTTCAAGTAACGCTGTAGTATTTCGGCAGATTTATACTGACTCTCCGTAGCATTGCCCATAAAAACAATTTCGTAGTCTGTCTGACCATCATGAACCAGTTCAATTCCATCCCTATTACAAGAGGTAAAAATCAATAGTATTATTAAGAGACTTAGGATTCTGAAATTTGACTTAAATATTTTCATTCTCAATGCGATTTTGACCTATTTGTTCAATTTCAACTCCAGAGTTTTTCCGTTTACCAATTCATCATGGCCTATAAAATATCCCTTGTGTGGTTTTCCCTCGATCTTAATACTTTCAATAAAGCGGTTCTGCTCGGAAAAGTTTGAAATTATAGTAATTTTTTCCTGTTGATAATAATCACTATCCAAATGTATGGTTATCTTATTAAACCGCGGAGTTGTTATGGTATAAATTGCATTTGCAGGGCTTATAGGGTATATCCCCATCATTGAAAAAACGGCCCAGGCAGACATGGTACCCGTATCGTCATTTCCAGGTAGTCCATCCGGTGAATTCTTATAATAGGTATCAAGCAAGTCCGAAACCATTTGTTGGGTCCGTCTTTCTTCACCTTTTACATAATTGAATAAATAGGGGTAAGCAATATCCGGTTCATTGGCCATATCAAAATGCCCCTTATCAAAGACATCCTGCAATCTATTGGTAAAAGGTTTTGCCCCGCCCATCAGTTTCATAAGACCTTTGGCATCATGGGTTACCATAAATGAATACTGCCAGGCATTGCCTTCAATGAATCCTAGATTTTTTACAAAGTTGGCTCCGGCTTCAGGGTTATAAGGGGTTAGCCATGATCCATCATCATTCCTAGGCCTTAAGAGATTAAATTCCTTGTCGAAAAGATTCCTATAAGAAATGGACCTTTGGGAAAAACGTTTATAATCCTCTTTTTTACCCAAGGCCCTGGCCAATTGGGCTATGGCATAATCTGAAATATTATACTCCTGGGTGGTAGAGACAGATCCACTATTGGTTGTTTTGGTAGTTAGATATCCCTTTTCCAAATAATCCATTAGTCCCGGGCGAAGGGGGTTATCCTGAATCTGATCTGCACTTTTGACCATTGCTGCATAGGCCTTTTCCACATCAAAATCCCTTATACCCTTCAAATAGGTATCAGCAATAACAATACCTGCCGGATCCCCAACCATCGTAGTGGTTTCCGTGGCATTCAACTCCCATTTTGGCAGCCACCCGCTCTCATCATAGATCTGCAGCATACTCTTCACCATATTGGATTGTTGCCGTGGATAGACCAAACTCATAAGCTGATGCAAATTACGATACGTATCCCATAAAGAAAACACCGTATATCTAGTATCCTGGGTCCTTAAAGTTTCCCTGGTTTTCATTTTGGGATAATCCCCATTATAATCATTTAGGGTACTGGGGTGTATTAAAGTATGGTACAGGGCCGAATAAAACTTGATCTTATCCTCTTCGGCACCTCCTTCTACCTCAATTTTGGACAAATATTGGTTCCAATTTTTCTTGGACTCTTCAAGAATTTGGTCAAAGCTTCGCGTCGAAGTTTCCTTTTCCAGATTTTCACGGGCATTTTCAATGCTGACATAGGAGATCCCAACTTTCATTTCAACTACTGTTGGTTCTTTGAAATTATACCTCATATAACTACCTATACTATCGCCTACAACTTCCATGGCATACCCCGGCATTACCCTTGTCTTTCCGTTGTAACCCATCCATTCCGCCTCGGCACCTTTGTGGGTGGTCGGTTTTTTCCAAACCCCAAATTCGTCCGCAGGCCGGGAAAACCGTGCTACAAAGTACACCGGATATGCCTCCTCCGGCTTATAATAACAAAACGAACCAACAGAACGAACCCCTTCAACTTCAGTTGGCGAAACTACCCTGATAGAGGCTCCTTGTTCATTGGTAAGGCCCAAGCCTAGATTTATAAGAATATTGGCATCCCCTTTGGGAAAAAAATACTTGCTCACCCCTACTCTAGTTGTTGCTGTGGCCTCTACTTTAATGTTATAATCATCCAAGGTATTGGAATAGTATCCCACTTTAGAAACCTCATCGGAATAGGAGGTGCCGTATTTTAGATAATCAACTTCAAGGTCACCTGCGGTGGGCATGGCCAAAATTACCCCAAGTTCTGGACAGCCTACCCCACTTAGATTAACGTGACTGAATCCTGTTAAAAAAGTGTTCTCCTGAACATATGGCGTGGACAACCAACGACTGTCTTTTTCCAAAGGTAAATTTTTAGGTCCCGCCACATTAAAGGGGGATACACTAACCATACCCCTTACCGCAATAGGCCCAGGATTTGTAGTCCCAAAATTTGAAGTCCCTATGAAGGGGTTCACGAAATCTACCGGTTGTTTTTGTGCATAAGCTCCAAGGGTAAAAACTGTCAGTATCAATAATAATATACGTTGTAATGTCATTGTTCTTTTTTGATAATTATGCCTATGTTGATTAGGCTTCAATCTTAATTTTACACACCCCCTACCCCTCCCAAGAGGGGAGTTCTCTGTGCCCTACTGATAAAGTTTATCCTCTCAATAAAACATATTTATTACAATTGTTTTCAAAGAAATATTGAATTAAGAAATAAATCTCTACTTCCCAGATTCTACTCCACATGGAATACGATTCATATTTTAATCACCCTTACTATTCCCCTCTTGAGAGTGCCTGTCCGGCTTTTTAGCGGGAGGCTAGGGGTGTGTTTTTCCAAGACTTCAAATTATTCCACGACCACCTCATCAATAAACATCCATGATCCACCTCCTGTAGGCGCAGTACCCAAATTTGTTGCCTTTACCTTAATATATCTAGCGTTCTGTTTCCCTATTTCGATCACAAAATCCTTTAATTCCGAACCATTGTTTGCCGCATATTCCCGTTTTACGCTTCCCGCAATTCTGAAAGTTTTGCCATCATCCGAAAGGAAAACCTCAACTTGGATAGGAAAGTAAATTCCAGAACCTTGGTTTTCCAAGGCACCAACGGATATCTTTTCCAATTCCGTAGGAGATTCCAGATCGATTACCAATTCCATATCGTTATCCAACCATCCTTGCCATTGTCCGTCGTGAAAATTTTTGGAGCCGCGAACTACATTTACCATCCCCAAATCCTCAGCTCCCTTATAACTATCGTGATATTTATTTATGTAGGTTACAGGTTTCCCCACAGCCTTATGATATTTAATAGTTTTCTCGAATATGGCACCCACAGGTTTACCATCTTTAAATACCTGGGCTTTGATATTGGTTGTCCTATCAATATCTACTGGAGCGGAATATTTTTCAGAGGCCGAAGTAATATCGCTACCATCTAGGGAAAACCGAATATCCGCTTGGGGAAATTCTGATTTAAGGGCAATTGATATAACACCATTTTCAGTATTTACCGAAGTTTCAGTAGTTACCTGATAGGCACTTTTGGCATAATTGACTCCCATTATCCCATATCTTTGAAATAGACTGCTTACCCGGTTTGAAAAATCGTCCCAATTTCTATTATCCTTACAACTCCAAACAGCTTCGGCCAAAGCGGCCAAACGCGGATAGGTCATATACTCCGCCTGAGCTTTGGTAGGAACATATTCTGTCCATAAATTGGCCTGGCCTCCTAGAACATGCTTGGCCTGCTCCTCGCTCATTCCCTCAACCACAGGGTCGAATTGATAGACCTTGCTCAGGGGCAGGTTTCCTCCCCAAGCCAAAGGTTCAGCATCCTGATCTCCTTGATAATAATCAAAATAACAATGTGAATTAGGGGTCATAACCACATCATGACCAGCTTCGGAGGCCTCCAGGCCTCCTTTTACCCCGCGCCAACTCATAACTGTAGCGCCCGAAGCCAAACCGCCTTCCAATATTTCATCCCATCCCAGCAAGGTCCTTCCTTTGGAGCTCAGAAATCGTTCCATACGCCGAATAAAGTAGCTTTGCAGCTCCTCAACATTTTCAAGACCTTCCTCTTGAATTCTTTTTTTGCAATCCGTACATTTTTCCCAATTGGTCTTGGTGGCCTCATCCCCACCCACATGGATGTACCGGGACGGAAACAATTCCATCACCTCCAATAAAACGTTTTCCAAAAACTCAAAGGTGGTTTCTTTTCCTGGACAGTATATTTCGGTTATGGGCCACACCCCTCCAGAAGGGACCATAATAGGTTTTTGAAAACAGGATAATTCCGGATATGCAGCTATGGCGCTCATTACGTGGGCCGGCATTTCTATTTCAGGAACTACAGTGATACCCCTGCTCTCGGCATAAGCAACTATTTCCTTAATATCTTCCTGCGTATAGAATCCACCATAAGTCGTCTCTTTCCCCAATTCTGGTGTTGGTCTTGCGTTCCACGGCTTATCTTCTTGATCTACTCTAAAGCCACCTACTTCCGTTAATTTTGGATATTTCTTAATCTCTATGCGCCAGCCTTGGTCATCTACCAAATGGAGATGGAGGGTGTTCATTTTCAAAAAGGCCAATTGGTCTATAGTCTCCATAACATAATCCTTATCGAAAAAATGTCTGGAAACATCCAACATAAAACCTCGCCATTTAAAACGAGGGCTATCCTTGATTTCAACATTGGGAATATCCCAATTCATATTGCTGACTACATTTTTACTTTCTATGGCGACTGGAAGTAATTGTCTAATGGTTTCCAAACCATACAAAAATCCATTATGGCCACTTGCATAAATAATCACCTGATTCTCTGTCACCTTTAGGTTGTAAGCCTCCTCTGGCAATGATACATCTGTTGATAATTGCACAAAATTGCTACTTGGTGCCTTGTTTACCACTCCCAAATTCCATCCTGCCGCAGAAACAAATTTATTTTGCAATACCTCAAAAACCTGGGTTTGATCATTGGCAGCTACCAATTTTGTATCCTTGGTAAACCTAAATGCCCCTTGGTTCAATTTCATTTCCAAAGTCTTGGGAACAATATTAATATCATTCTCCGTAAAAATGGTTTTGCTTTCCTCTCCACATCCTACGGCAAGAACCAATAGAAACACCCCTAACCTTTGAAACAATATCTTTTTCATTTATCTTCCTTTATTATTTAGAAACCGATTAAGTTTTATTTAAACTGCTTCTTCCAATAACCCTTCTAATATTTTAAAGAAAGGTTTACTTCTTTTCTTCCAAACTACGGAATTCCCCATCTTCCTTGATTGTCAAAATTTTTCCCGTAAATGGACTTTCCACCCATATATTGTATCCAAATCTATGTTTGTTCAGACTTGGTTTTATGGTCTTTTCCAAAATGGTTTTGGGCATTGCCACCAACTTTTCAGCGTCCTTTTTCCCTTGTAGAACTCCTCTGTAAAGTGAATACAAATACCATTTAATATAGTCGTCCTGAGGAATTGAAAAATTGGCCTTTGCACCTGTTTCCTCGGAAGAAAAATATACGTAGCCCCAATGCTCGGGCTCATGCATATTTATAACTCCCTGAGGTGACCAAACCCAGTTATACTCGGGCATAAATTTGCCGTTATCGTCTTTTTTCCTGGAATAGCGTCCATCCGTTAGATCAAATTTCCAATTTACCCTGGAGAAGTTGATCCTCCAAAAATCGTTCTCCGGCACCTGGCCTCCGTTGCTTGCTTCGGTAATCACCTTCCAAGGAATAGCTATTTCCACTGTCCATCCTTTGTCCGTGTCCGAGGAATCATTTAGGGTTCCGTCAATACTTACCGCCGATTTCACCCCCTGAATATCCCAACTGTCTATCACTTTGCCATGATTCCTATATGGCTTGGTCAAAAACAGGTCCCACAATGTATTATGGGCATTCATTTCATATTCATAATAATTGTGGGTATCCCCGTCCGGGTCTATAAAAATCTCAAAATCATTGTTATAGAAAATAACGGTGTCCCGTTGTTTTAAAGTAGCCCATACATGGGGCTCCTCCATTTCTGCCAAAACATATAGGTAATCATTATCCCATAACATTTTCATCCTTGTCCTGTAATCAGGTATCAGTTTCCCTTCTATATCGATATAATCCTGAGACCAAGGGGCTTTTTGCCATGAACCATCATCCCCTTTCCCATCTATAGTTAGTGTTTCACTTGCCTTAAACGCAATATAGTTTCTTGGCACGAGCTCTTGCCCGTACATGGTAGCAATGCCAAGGCATAAAAGCAAAAGCACCAATGAGCATGTTCTGGATTGAATGAAAATAGAGGTCTTCATATTTTGATTTTTATGGTTTCAGTTTAAACAGTACAGGCCGTGTGGAAAAACACGGATTACAGACTATTCTCCTTCGTAAATTTTACAATTTCAGATATGCGTCCAAAGGCCAAGCCGGTAACCGTATCCGCAGCTCCATAATAAATAGCAACCTTATCATCTTCAATAGAATGCAATGCAGCACATGGAAACACCACGTTGGGCACATCGCCTACGCATTCATAATTGGTCTGTGGAGATAACAAATAAGGTTTGGTTCTATACAACACCTGATCTGGCCGCTCCTTGTCCAATATAGCTGCTCCCATGGAATATCTAAATCCGTTGCAGGTATTTATAACCCCATGATAAAAGGTCAACCAACCCTCATCGGTCAGTATGGGAATTGGTCCAGCCCCAATTTTGGTGCACTGCCACGCACTATCCACAAAAGGGGTCACCTTCATTACACAGCGGTGTTCCCCCCAATATTTCATATCCGGACTATAACTGATGTATATGTCTCCAAAAGGGGTGTGTCCATTATCACTTGGGCGACTCAACATGGCATATTTGCCGTCTATTTTCTCTGGAAATAATACGCCATTCCTATTAAAGGGCAAAAAGGCGTTTTCACATTGAAAAAATTCCTTAAAATCGAAGGTATACCCAATACCAATGGTAGGACCGTTATATCCGTTACACCAAGTTATCCAATACCTATCTTCAATAAAGACTACCCTAGGATCGTATTTATAGTCGGATTCGATCATATCGGTATTACCCGCTTGAAACTGAATGGGCTCATGGTTAATATCCCAATCTATCCCATTCTTACTAAAACCGGCAAAAATATTCATTTGCACCGCTTTGTTATCGCAACGGAATACCCCGGCAAAACCATCCTTGAATGGTACAACCGCACTATTAAAAATACTATTGGAAGAAGGAATTGCATCCCTCTTAACAACTGGATTCTCTGAATATCGCCAAACTACATCTGCACTATGGGCAGGCCTTTCTTGCCATGGAATGTTACTCACTTTATTTCGATTTATAAATTATAATTAAACTTTTATTATCTCCAATTTAAACTATTCATAGTTTTAATCTAGGGCATTTCAATTTTACACTAATTGGGTATTCTCCTAACCTTATCCAACCAAGTGAATTTTAGAATTGTGGAAGTAATACCAAAAACAACCAAAGCAATGATGGCTTTTGGATAATCCCTGATCATAAAATATATGGGCAGCACTATCATGCTCGACTGCCAAATGATACCAATGGCACAGTTCATCATATCCCACCAAAACTCATTATTCTTTTCAAAAGTGGGGTCTTCTGCTTTCAATTCCTTATAAACAGGATTCCACCAACCCCAAGGCTTCACATTTTTATAGAACGACTTTAGTACTTCCCTGTCGGTAGCGGGACTAAAATAGGTTCCTAAAAACGAACCGAACATGGAGACCCCAAAAATGATTGGAAAAAGATAAATGGCGTGTACATGGGAAAGATCGTACAATAAACTACCCTCCATAAAATTAGCCTTGTTGTTGTCCAATACAAATTGCAGGGAAGCAATGATCAAACCGGACAACATGCCCCAAAAATATCCCCAGCCGTTAAATCGCCACCAGATCCACTTTAAAAAATTGGCCGCAACATAACCTCCAAAAAGGGCACTTGTTATCCACAGGGTAAGCGAATTGATCGAATCTGCGAAAAACCCCATAACAACCCCTAAAATCACGACCAAAAAAGACGCTATATGACTCACCTTAATATAATGTTTATGCGATGCTTCCGGCCTAAAATATTTTTTATAAATATCATTGACCAAATAAGCAGGACCGGCATTTACAAAAGCAGAGAAAGTAGACATAAAAGCTGCGAGCAAGCCTGCCAACAATAAGCCCTTTATTCCTACCGGCACATGAAAGTTGATTACCTTGGGAAGCAGTACCTCCAATTCAGCGCCCGTTAACCCGGGGTTGGCGATCATTTCCGGTGTTAGAACAACCAGGGCAATTACCACAATACCAGTAATAAGCAAATACCTAGGGATAAACAACACCAGATTGGTAAAACCACTCATATATGCTGCATCTTTGACCGTTCTGGTAGACAATATTCTCTGAAGATCGTAACTAGGGGTAGGTCCTGCTATACTAGCAAAGAAACCCTTAAAAAGTGTCATTCCTATCAAGGCTCCGAACATCTTATAACCCTCGGAATCGATCAAATCATTAAATGCCTGAAATTCCTTGTCCCAATGGGTTCCCAATTCCCATCCGAAGAATACATTTTTCCATTCGGCGCTTATTACCGAATTGATCTCTACATCGGAGAAAGCAAAAAAAGCATAGCCCGCCACGAGTATCCCCGCTATAACCATGATAATATATTGAAGTACTTCTGTAGCTACCACCGAGAACATACCCCCCTTTACGGTATAGATCGTGGTCAAAAATATGATGATCATGGCATAGGACTGTTCGGAGTTCAACAAAACCATCTCCCCTATATGTAAAGCCATATCCCATGGCAATATAATGGTCAAAAATTTACCTACACCCTCAAAGAAATAAGCAATAAAGCCTACCGCGGCAACAATGGCAAATACAGCAACTATGCTATGGGAGGCCCTCCCAGCCCTATCGTCGCCAAACCGGGTAAGTATCCATTCCGATCCGGTCATAATATTGGACCTACGAATCCAAACAGCCAAAAACATCATAACAAAGATCTGGTTCCAAATTGGCCATAGCCACATGAACATAAAACTCTTTACACCGTATAAAAATAGGATTCCTACCATCCAGGCGGTACCGGAAACATCGAACATACCAGAACCATTACTCAATCCCAGATAATACCACTTTATGTTGTTCCCTCCTAAAAAATAAGACTTGAGCCCTTGGGACGCTTTTTTTGAAACCCAAATACCTACAAATAGGGTCAGTATTATATAGGCAACTATAATTGCAATATCGATTACATTCATTCAATTTTATTTTTTAACATTGAAGCAAAAAGCTCATCAAGCAGTGATTTCTAATTTTAAAAGGTTAAAAAAACACCACAGCCGTCTGTTTTTTCACTCCCATGGACAACAACTCTTATTTTTTTTATAAATTCCCCAAATTTTCAAGATTGTATTGGCGGTAATTCAAAATATAAAGAAAAACCAACGAGGGGATTTCGCTTTCCTGAACTAAATATTTGATTTTTTTTCGGGAAGAGGAATAAAATTAGACCAACAACCAGCCCGTAAAGCCAAACGCCAATTTTCAGAATTTAATAATGTTTTCAATGTTAATACCAATCAAAACCCTGAATCATAAATTACTTGGCAGAAATAGTTCCGGTGATTTCAATATTAATTACAGGCATCATATTATTTTTTGGGCCGTATATATCCTATTCAATATTTTCCGCTGGGGAAATCTGCACCAGGATTTTGTCTATTCCATAAAAACCAACTTGTTGGGATTCCCAATACATATGGCCTTGGCATACTTCAATATTTATTTTTTGATGCCAAAATTTGTTTACACAAAACGATATATCACTTATTCCTTTTTACTTCTGGCCTCCTTGTTCACAGGCCTATTGATTAAATTCAACCTTACTTATTATTTGGTAAGCAACAACGTAATGCCCGAAGCCGGAGACGTTGAAAGCCTTACCTTGAATTACGCCATAGTAACCATGTTGGGAGAACTTTATGTTATGTCGTTCGTAACCGCCATAAAAATTACGGTGGACTGGTTAAATGAAAACAGCAAACTGCATGAACTGGAAAAAAGGCAGTTGACCACTGAATTGAAATTCCTGAGATCGCAGGTTTCCCCCCATTTCTTCTTTAACACGCTTAATAACATATATTCCCTAACATTGGAGAAATCGGACAGGGCACCTCAAGTAGTCCTCAGGTTATCGGAATTAATGCGTTATTTGCTATATGCCACGGACAAACCCTACCAAGATTTGACAAAGGAAATTGAATGTATCCAAAACTATATCGATTTGGAACGTATCCGTTTTGACAATACTTTAAAAATTGATATGAATATTTCGGGCGATATTGAAGGAAAGGGTATTGCTCCCATGCTATTAATGCCCTTTATAGAAAACAGTTTTAAACATGGCGCTAGTAAAAACATTGGCAAGATGTACATCAGAATAAATTTGGAAGTTGTTGATGACGTCCTGAATTTTGAAATCAGCAACAACATTCCCGAAAATAAGTCGCGTAACCCAATAAACCCTGAAGTAGGGGGAATTGGACTTTCCAATGTTAAAAAACGTTTGGAACTAGGTTACGAACCCAAAGATTACAACTTGTCCATCTTTGAAAAAGACAAAATGTTTAACGTTATTCTTAAATTAAAAGTGAAATGAGTTTTAAGGTAATAATTATTGACGATGAACCCCTGGCAATCAATATATTAAAAAACTATGTAGAACAGATCAAGGAACTGGAGCTGGTTCAAACCTTCACCAATGCCATTGACGCTTCCACTTTTTTACAAAGAAATGAAGTAGATATTGTGTTCCTGGACATCAATATGCCCATAATGACCGGGCTTGATCTTCTAGGTAGTGTAAATTCCAAGGCCATGGTAGTTATGACAACGGCCCATGAAGATTATGCCCTTAAAAGTTTTGAGTTGGAGGCAATAGACTATTTGGTGAAACCCATACCTTTTCATAGGTTTCTAAAGACCGTAAATAGAATTATTAATCTAAAGGAAGGAGTTACCAAAAACGAAGTGCATACGATCAATGACAATCCCAGCATTTTCGTAAAGGTTGATAAGAAAAAATTGCAAAAAATTTATTTGGATGATATTATCGTCATTGAAAGTCTAAAGGATTACATAAGGATAAAGACCAAAGCCAATAAACATATCATTCATAAAACCTTGAGTAGTTTTACCGAAGAACTCCCTGCGGACAAATTTATCAGAATACACAGGTCATATACCATAGCCATTAATAAGATAGACGCAATTGAGGGCAACAGTGTTGAAGTGCAAGGCATTAGATATACCATTGGGCGTAGTTACCTCAATGAAGTAAAAAGTAAAATTCTAAATGACGATTTGGAATAAACCGTCATAATTACACTTAATTTCCTTTTTTTCGCTGCATTAAGCTACCTTGGATTGTCATTTGTCGAAATTTACCGTTAAATAACTGTAAACTCGTTAACTTAGAGGGTATTAAAATTTCTAAAGTCAAATGTTAGCCCATCACATAAGTAAATGCCTTACCCGATCCCTATCTGGGCTATATTCGCTATCGGTATTCATTCCTGTTTTAGTTGTTTATAGCTGTAATACTGGAGTACAAACCTCTGAAACGACCGCTAACAATGATATTAACGGCCGAATTCCGGATAAAATAGACTTTACTTTTCATGTAAAACCAATCCTATCGGACCGATGTTTCAAATGTCATGGTCCCGATAAAAATGCCATAGAGGGCGGACTATCCTTGAACACGGCCGAAGATGCCTATATGGCCTTGGGCAAAAACAAAGACCATTACGCTATTGTTCCCGGCGATGTTGAAAAAAGTGAATTGGTCAATAGGTTATACACTACGGACGAATCCTTAATGATGCCGCCGCCAGAATCCAACCTTACCGTTACCAAATACGAAAAGGAAATTTTAAAAAAATGGATCGAACAAGGTGCCGAGTACAAAGAACATTGGGCATTTATTGCTCCAGAAAAGCCAATTGTACCAAAAACAAGCAATACTACCTGGGCACAAAATGAAATTGATCAGTTTGTTTTATCCCAACTGGAACAAAAGGGTTTGGAACCTAATGAAAAAGCTACAAAAGAAAAGTTGCTAAGAAGGGTGTTCTTCGACCTTACCGGCTTACCCCCAAGTGTGGAACAGATAAACAATTTCGTGCACAACGACTCTCCCAATGCCTATGAAGAAATTATAGATTCCCTTCTGAATACAGTAGACTATGCAGAGCACATGTCTGCCGAATGGATGGATATTGCCCGATATGCGGACACCCACGGATACCAAGACGATTTTGAACGAATCATGTGGCCTTGGCGAGATTGGGTAATCCACGCGTTTAAGGAAAACATGCCCTATGATCAATTTGTGACCTATCAATTGGCCGGAGATCTTATGCCCAACGCCAATGCAGAACAGGTTCTTGCCACGGGCTTTAACAGAAATCATAAGATCACTTTTGAGGGCGGGGTAATACCAGAAGAATATCGCATTGAGTATGTAGAGGACAGGGCAGTGACCTTTGGAACTGCTTTTCTGGGCCTAACCTTTGAATGTGCCCGCTGCCATGATCACAAATATGACCCAATAAGTCAAAAAAACCATTTTGAATTGTTCAGTTTCTTCAACAATATTGATGAATTGGGACTGACCCCTGGGGGAGCTGGAAAAATTCCAAAGCCGTATATGACCATTACAGAAAAGGAAAAAAATGGTGTATTGAGCTTTGTTCAACTCCAAAAATCCACCATGAAGGAAGTACCCGTAATGGTTATGAACGAGATGGAGGAAATTAGACCGTCCTATATCTTGAACAGGGGCGTTTACGACCAACCCACTACACAGGTATTCCCCAATACACCCGAATCCATACTTCCTTACCCGGAGGAATATCCCAAAAACCGATTGGGATTGGCAAAATGGCTGTTCCATGAAGACAATCCATTGACTGCCAGGGTAACCGTAAATAGGTATTGGCAACGTATGTTCGGCACGGGCTTGGTGGCATCTTCCTTCGATTTTGGCAATCAAGGCTCATTGCCAACACATCCCGAATTGCTGGACTTTCTAGCCATCAAATTAAAGGAAGAAGGTTGGGATACAAGAAAAATATTAAAATATATGGCCCTTTCGGCTACCTATCAACAGAGCACCAAAGTATCCAAAGATTTACAGGAATTAGACCCTGAAAACCGTCTGTTGGCACGTGCCCCAAGATTAAGGTTAACTGCAGAACTCATAAGGGATCAAGCCCTCAAGATCAGCGGTTTGCTCAATCCGGAAGTGGGAGGCCCAAGTGTTAAGCCCTACCAACCCGCCGGTATTTGGGAGGCTACCACTGGAGGTGGAGGGGGCAGTACGGCCACCTATATTACCAGCACTGGCAAAGATCTATATAGAAAAAGTTTATATACCTTTTGGAAAAGGACGGTTCCCCCGCCAAGCATGATGACTTTTGATGCGGCATCCAGAGACCTATGCACAGTAAAACGGCAAGAAACAAATACCCCCCTACAGGCATTGGTATTGTTAAACGACCCTCAAATCATAGAGGCATCCAGGCTCATTGCCAAAAACGCCATAGATCGCAATAAAGAAATCGGTGATCAAATAAAATACATTTTCAAACTGGCAACTTCCAGAACTCCGGATGAGGAAGAACTGTCCATGTTGAACAATTATTACAATAGTATGCTCCAAAAAGTGGATGAAGAGGGCATAGACCCACAGGACTATCTGTCCATCGGAGATTTTGAAATAGATAGCAGCTATTCAAAAAAACAATTGGCCGCATTGGCATTAACGGCACATACCATTTTAAACTTAGACGAAACTATAACCAGGGGTTGATCATGAGCGAAAAAAAAATTATAGAGGAACGATCCTTGATTTTAAACCGAAGGTCATTTTTGGGCAAAACGGCCTTGGGGGTCGGCGGGGTAGCCCTAGCATCCCTTTTAGGTGCCAACCTATTTAGAAAAGACGAAAATGGCCTACTTACCAAGGATGATGGCTTGGAAGGGGTCAAGGGAATTTTAAATTCTCTGCATCACCCGGCAAAAATTAAAAGGGTAATATATCTGTTTCAAAGCGGAGGACCTTCCCAATTGGAACTTTTTGACTATAAACCACTTTTGAACAAAAGGCGAGGTGAAGATCTTCCAGAATCTATCAGAAATGGACAACGGCTTACCGGTATGACTGCCGGTCAGGATTCTTTTCCCCTGGTAGGGTCTCTTTTCAATTTCAATCAGCACGGTAAGAACGGTACCCACATAAGTGAACTTTTGCCATACACGGCCAAGATGGTAGACGACCTATGCATCATAAAATCCATGTATACAGAGGCCATCAATCATGATCCTGCGGTTACCTTCTTTCAGACAGGGTCCCAACAACCTGGGAGGCCCAGTATAGGATCGTGGCTAAGCTATGGCTTGGGAAGTGAAAACGAAAACCTTCCGGCTTTCACAGTCCTGTTGTCCCGGGGTACAGGAAGACCCAACGGACAACCTCTATACACAAGGTTATGGGGCAATGGATTTTTACATTCCCTGCACCAAGGTGTTCAATTCAGGGCAGCCAAGGATCCCGTATTGTATCTGAACGATCCAAAGGGCATTACCAAGGAGGTTAAACGCGAAATGCTGGACAATTTAGCGGCATTGAACGACAAGCACTATCAGGATTCCGGTGATCCGGAAATAAAGAGTAGAATTGCCCAATATGAAATGGCGTACAGGATGCAAACCTCCGTCCCCAATGTGATGGATACCGCCAATGAACCCGATTATATCTATGAAATGTACGGGCCCGAAGCTAAAATTCCAGGAACCTACGCCGCAAATTGCCTTTTGGCAAGAAGATTGGCGGAACAGGACGTACGTTTTATCCAATTGTACCATATGGGTTGGGATCAACACGACAATCTTCCTGGGGCTATTGCCAAACAGGCAAAAGACGTAGACCAAGCTTCTGCCGCTCTTGTGGCCGATCTAAAACAACGTGGATTATTGGAAGATACCCTAGTGATTTGGGGAGGAGAATTTGGAAGAACCAATTATTCCCAAGGTCTTTTAACAGATACCAATTATGGAAGGGACCATCATCCAAGATCTTTTACGATTTGGATGGCCGGAGGAGGTATTAAACCTGGTATCGTCTATGGCGAAACGGATGATTTTGGTTACAACATTGTAAAGGATCCGGTACATGTGCACGATTTCCAAGCTACAATGTTACATTTATTGGGAATAGACCATGAAAAATTAACCTATAAATATCAGGGTAGAAGGTTTAGATTAACAGATGTGGAAGGCCATATTGTAAAAGATATCCTAACCTAAACCTATACACCACAAAATGACACTACAGATTATAAGTCTTGGTCGCCTACACCCCTTATTGGTACACCTGCCCATCGGTATTCTTGTATTGGCCTTTCTATTGGAACTATATTTTAGAAAGAAAGATTCCGAAACGGAAAACAATATTATCAAATTTACCCTTGCCATTGCTGCGGCAACTACAGTTTTATCTGTGGCAAGCGGTTGGTTATTGGGCGAAGATGGGGGCTATGATGAGACTTTGCTGTTTAGGCACCGATGGATGGCCGTTGGTTTGGCCGTAGGCAGCACCCTTCTATATTTTATTAAAAAGTATCCCAAGCCCTGGTCCAAAAACATTTACCTACCCCTTTTTATTTGTGTTATGGGCCTCTTAGGACTAACAGGGCATTATGGCGGGAGCATGACCCATGGAGAGGACTATCTGTACAAAAATGAGAAGACCAAAAAGGTTGTTATAACGGACGTGGACAAAGCTTTGGTATTTAATGAAATTATTATGCCAATTCTGGATGATAAGTGTGTAAGTTGCCACAATCCTAATAAGGTTAAGGGAGGCTTAATTATGACCAACAAGGAACAACTGCTTTCAGGGGGAGACTCTGGCAGCTTATTGATTGCCGAAAAGGACCAAACTCCCAGATTGATACACCATATTAAATTACCCATGGAGGACGAGGACCATATGCCACCAAAGGGTAAAGTTCAATTGACCAGTCCCGAAATTCAATTATTGGAATGGTGGATAAGTCATGAAAACTGTTTTGATTGTGTGGCCGGGACTTTGGATAAAACGGAAAAGATCAATGATATTTTAAACTCATTGGAAGAGGACACCTCCACTAGGGCGATTATTGCAAAAGAAGTGGCCATGGTTCCCGAAGACTGGTTGGCCTCTATAAACATCAACGGACCAATTGTCACAAAATTGGCAGAAAAAAATCCTCTTTTGATAGTAAACCTGTCCGGCAATAAAAGTTTGGAAAAAGATGATCTAAAAGCATTAAAAAAACATGCAGCAAACATTGTTGAACTCAATCTGGGCAATTCCAATTTTAATGACACCATTTCTTCGTATCTAACTTCCTTCAAGAATCTCACTAAACTTCAGCTACAAAATACTAAGATCACCGATAAATCCATGGAGTCTATAGGGGATTTAACTCACTTGGAATCCCTAAACATTTATGGTACGGACATTACGGATAAGGGTCTGGAAAAGTTAACCAACCTTAGTGGCTTAAAAACTCTATATCCATGGAATTCCAAAATCACCAAAGAAGCCCTAGATCAATTTAGCGACAAGAATAATGGTGTAACTGTGGTAAGTATCAGCGAAGATCTATTTACCCCTTCCAGTTTGGAAGCACCATCTATCATTGCAGCTACGGATTTCTTCAAGGATTCCATTGAAGTTACCTTGGATTATTTTTTTAAGGGAGTGGAACTCTACTACACCTTGGACGGTTCAGAACCGGACACCACTTCAACAAGATACAAAGAACCCATTGTATTGACTGCCTCTACCCAGCTCAAAGCTGTTAGCCATAAACCGGGTTGGGAATTAAGTCCCGTTAAGACCATCAGTTTTAAAAAATCGAATATTCTGCCCAATTCCATTACACTAAACAATAAGCCCAACGAAAAGTACAAGGGTAATGGTGGAAACACTTTAATAGATCTAAAAAGAGGGACCAGCAATTTTGTAGACGGAAATTGGATAGGTTATGAAGGCAGTAGTTTTACAGCCACTCTAAAACTCCAGAAAGAAGAATTGATATCCACCGTGTCTGTAGGGGCGTTTTCATCACCTGAGAAATGGATTTTTTACCCGACTGGTTTCAAAGTGTGGGTGTCACAGGATGGCAATAATTACAAGCTCGTCCATACGGAAAAAGTTCCGACAGAAAAACCCAACTCCGATACCAAGTTCCAGTTTTTCGACCTTAACATTCCCCCAACCAAATCCACTTTCGTAAAAGTGGAGGTCATTAGTCAACTTAAGAACCCTTCTTGGCATACCAATCCAGGAGGTAAAAGTTGGTTGTTCGTAGATGAAATAGTCCTCAACTAAAAACAATTGACAATGCAAGCTCCAAAATCTCTTGTGTAACAATTGTTACACAGAGAATTTTAGATAACTTTATATTTGCATCTTAATAAATTATATGGAATATATACTTCAACCCTGGCCATGGTATGTGTCCGGGCCTCTGATTGCCCTGGTAATGCTTATTTTGGTGTTTTTTGGTAAAACTTTCGGGATGTCGTCCAATTTACAGACACTATGCAGCATTGGCGGCGCAGGAAAATATTCGGACTATTTCCGGTTCGATTGGAAAGCCCAAAGCTGGAATCTGACCGTTGTTCTCGGTGCGGTTCTTGGTGGCTTTATAGCTACTCAATATTTATCGGATGGTTCGGCAATTGCCTTAAGCGCCGAAACCATTTCGGACTTAAATGCATTGGGATTTAATGAGGTTGGGGAAACCCTCCTACCCCCAGAGATTTATAGTTGGGAAAATGTGTTGAGCCTAAAAGGGATTTCAATCTTGGTCATTGCGGGCTTTTTAGTTGGCTTCGGAACAAGATATGCCGGTGGATGTACTTCAGGTCATGCCATAACTGGTCTAAGCAACCTTCAATTGCCCTCGCTAATTGCCGTAATAGGTTTTTTTATAGGTGGACTTATAATGACCTTTTTTATTCTACCCTTAATTTTTGGATCTTAAAAACAAATTTTAATTGGATCACGATAAATATGCAAGGCCAAACATAAGATTCATAAATTATTGTAATAACAAATAAACTTAAGGCTGGAGAAAATATTTTCGGTAAAAAATATACAAAATAAACAAAATGAAATTTTTAAAATTCTTGTTGGTAGGTATCTTCTTTGGGATAGTGCTGGTGAAATCAGAAGCAGTATCCTGGTACCGCATCTATGAAATGTTCAAGTTTCAAGCCTTTCATATGTACGGAATAATTGGGTCTGCAGTATTTCTAGGGGTTCTATTTATTTGGCTCTTTAAGAAGTATAAGGTAAAAAGTATTGAGGGCAAAGAGATAGATCTGGTTCCAAAGGATAAAGGGGTAGCAAGATATATTCTTGGCGGTACCATCTTTGGCTTTGGATGGGCCTTGGCGGGTGCTTGCCCTGGACCTATGTACATCTTAGTGGGAACAGGAGTTTTTAGTATGTTTATTGTAATTGCAGCTGCCCTACTGGGCACTTTTACCTACGGCCTACTCCAGAAGAAATTGCCCCATTAATATAATAAGCCATATAGACCAAAATACTGGTGGTCATTTTAGCTTAGCCCTACACATTTTATAGCACTAATTAATAGTAACGGGCTTAAGCCAAACAGCTCCCTGTATTATAGAGTGGGTTGGTTCGTTAAAATAAAGAAGAAATGCTTTTTGGTTTATATTTCCTGTTTAAACGATCTCGGCACTTAACCCAGCTTTTAAAAGCTTACTACACCTAGGCTTTAAATCGTTGTACTCCCCAGTCTTAACCGTACATTTACCATTGTAATGTACAATAAGGGAACATTGCTCCGCCTGTTCAGGAGTATGGTCGCAGGCCATTATTAAAGTTTCAATAACGTGATCAAAAGTATTAACCTCATCATTGAACAAAACAATCTCATTTTGCTTTACAGTCTCCTCATCCAAAAGTAATTCTTCCGAGACTTTTTCCTTTGTACTCATAGAATTCAATTTTAATACCTTCTAAAATACGTATTTTACGGCAACCCAATTATTCTTTTCCAGATTTTTTTCAAATTTTAACCCTACTTCCTTACATCTTTCCGAAATCTGAGAAATATCCTCATTATAAAAACCACTTACAAATAATATACCCCCCTTTTTTAGGCATTTCACATAGGTCGGAATGTCCTCCAACAAAATGTTTCTATTTATATTGGCTATTATGATGTCGTATTGCTGATCTACCAGTAAGTCGGCTGTTCCTTCGTACACATTAATATGGTTGCAATTGTTCCGCTCAACATTTTCCATGGCATTAAGGTAACACCAGTTATCTATATCTATTGCATCTATGGCAGCCGCTCCTTTCATGGCCGCCAAAATAGCCAAAACCCCTGTTCCACTTCCCATATCCAAAACAGATTTCCCTTTAAAATCATGTTCCAATATATGCTGTAACATCATGTGGGTAGTTTCATGATGGCCAGTCCCGAAACTCATCTTCGGTTCTATAACAATGTCATACTCCACCTTGGGCTTTTCATGAAAGGGCGCTCTAATGACGCACTGTTGCCCAACTTGAATAGGATTAAAATTACTTTCCCAGGTAGCGTTCCAATTCTCCTGTTCTATCTCCGAAAAATCATAATCAATACTAAACAAAGGGTTGGAAAGAATCTGTAGGTCATCCAGAATATTTGGGTACCACTCTTCCTTTTTAATGTATGCCTGGACCCCATCTTCCGTTTCCACAAAACTTTCAAATTGCACTTCTCCCAATTCCGCAATAAGAATATCCGAAGCGGGTTGAACGGGGGTTACCTTAAAATTATACTCTAGATATATAGAATTCGACATTTCGTTAAAAACCTTTATTAGACACCCTTTTACAGTAAAAGAACCCGTTGGTACTCCAACGGGCCTTTTATATTATTTTATTTGCCTCCAAACCTTGTAAATAAATAACTATCACCGGGTTTGAATCCAAATATTTATCCTTGGCTTCTTATGCTATTCCTTTAATTATCGCAATAAAGTCGTCCGCCACCAATGAAGCACCCCCTATTAAACCGCCATCTACATCTGGCTTGGAGAAAATCTCTACTGCATTATTTGGTTTAACACTACCGCCGTAAAGTATGGAGACATTGTTGGCTATACCCGCATCGTAAGCATTGGTAATGGTCTTACGAATAAAAGCGTGCATTTCCTGTGCCTGTTCTGGTGAAGCGGTTTCTCCGGTACCAATGGCCCAAACTGGCTCATAGGCCAGGATAATTTTACTCCAGGCCGAGGCATCCAAGGAAAATAAAGCATTTTTCAGTTGGCTTTCCACAATTTTGAAGTGATTACCAGACTTACGGTCTTCCAATTCCTCTCCGAAGCAAAACATTACCCTCATATTCTTCGCCAAGGCAGCTACTACCTTCTTGGCCAAAATCTCATCGGTTTCCCCAAAATATGCCCTTCTTTCCGAGTGGCCTATAATTACGGTATCTACCCCTATTCCTAACAGCATATTGGCCGATATTTCACCAGTGTAGGCGCCATTTTCGGCAAAATGCATGTTCTGGGCAATTACCTCGATACTGGACGATTTTAATTTATCTACCGCGGCGCTCAAATTCACAAATGTAGGCGCCACCATTACTTCTGCCTTGGTATCTGGAAGTTTAGCTGAAAGTTCTGCCAACAAAACTTCTGTTTCTGCTAAATCCTTGTTCATTTTCCAATTCCCTGCTACTATTTTACTTCTCATTTTTATTCTAATTTATGTTGTTCCCTTATTATAATTAAGGCTAATAAGCACTTAGTTTTAGAGGTATTGCCTCAGATTTATTCAAACTTCAGATCCTCCAAATCATTGTAATGGACTTTCTGAATAATGGTACCCTTTTCCAAAACTAAAACCCCAGGATTGGAGCGTACAATAGTTTTTAAAGTGGTTTCATCAGTGAAATAAAAATCAAAACCCAATTGATATTCCTTTTTCAATTTTTGGGTATAATCCTTTCCTGAAGCGGACATTCCTATAACCTTATATCCGTTCTTCATAGCTTTATCCGTTACCTCCTTTATCTCAGCAAAAGCGCGATAATTGCTCTTTGCCATATCATAGGCTATCACCATAACCAATTTAGGTTCCTGTAGCAAGGAGGCAGCCATATCCTCGCCATCCATTTCAATGGTGAAATCATGGATCGGAGGTTCATATCCTTTTTGAATTTCCTTGGTTTCCACTCCAATAAACTCCCCATCTACAGCTGGATAATCGCCATTGGTAACCACTACCTTTTCCTCTCCATCTACATTAAATTTCCAACTGTAATCAAAAATGGCAACCGGAGCGTCTTCCGGAACGCTCATGCCTTCCCCAATATTGGCACCTATTTTATAAGGTCTAAAATCCAAGGCCGGTAAATGATTGAGCACATAATAGGCAAAGATAGCACTAACCAACAAACTAAGCCCTACAATAAGTCTTTTGGAACCATCACCAAAAGGCGATCCAATATATTTTACTCCCAAAAATAGCACAACAATAAGCACCAATAAAACCACATCCTTGGTAAAGGATTCCCAAGGCGTTAATTTTATGGCGTCCCCAAAACAGCCACAATCGGTAACCTTATTAAAATATGCGGAATAAAAGGTAAGAAATGTAAAGAAAATGATCATCAAAAGTAAGCTCCAGACCGTAATTCTAACTCTAAAACCTATTAATAACATAATACCCAATAGAACCTCCAGGATTACTACAAAAATAGAGATCCCCAATGCATAGGGCATCAAAAAATCCAAATCCAGTACTCCTGGACTGAAATATTCTTCCAACTTAAAGGAAAACCCAACGGGATCGTTCAATTTAATAAATCCGCTGATAATAAATAAAATGCCTACAATAATACGACTCAAAGTCACTATATATTTCATATTCTATACAATTCCGATTTTTATTATTTAATTGATATCATAACTTATAAGCCCTCAATGGCCTAAGTAAAATATAGAATTAAGATGTTGTTTTTTCTCCAAGATGTATCATTGCAAATACAGCATAGTTGATCATATCCTGATAGTTGGCATCTATCCCTTCACTGACCAGAGTTTTGCCTTTATTATCCTCAATTTGCTTAACACGCAGCAACTTCTGCAAAATTAGATCTGTAAGGGAACTTACCCTCATCTCACGCCAGGCTTCGCCATAATCGTGGTTCTTATTTTCCATAAGGGTCTTGGTGATGGAAATGTGCTTATCAAACAAGGTCACAGCTTCCTCAGCGGAAAGATCCGGTTGGTCAACAATTCCTTTTTCGATTTGAATCAAGGCCATAATGGAATAATTAATAATTCCGATAAACTCGGAAATCTCATCCTCATCCACCTTGCGCACTTCATTTTCCTGCAAACTTCTAATGCGCTGTGCCTTTATATAAATTTGATCTGTAAGGGATGGAAGCCTTAAAATTCGCCATGCACTACCGTAATCTTGCATCTTTTTCAGGAAAAGGTCCCTACAAATTTTAATGACGGCATTGTATTGCTCGGAAGTATTATGCATTTAATCTTTCTAATTTGTGTAAATTTCGCTTAAAATTTTAAACTATTCAAAAATCGAGATTTAAACTTAACTACCAAAAGTTTTACTTCCCTTTATCTTATAAAAAACATGACCATTAACTGCAAAGGAAATTTATTGGACCTAAGTACTCCCAGAGTGATGGGGATAATCAATATTACTCCCGACTCCTTCTATGATGGTGGCAAATACAAAGACGAAACGGAGATTATTGCGCAGGTAGAAACTATGTTGGCCAATGGGGCAAGTTTTATAGATATAGGGGCATATAGTTCCAGGCCGGGTGCCGAATACGTTGATAAAAGTGAGGAATTGGCCCGAATTATCCCTATTGTAAAACTATTGCTGAAGACCTTCCCAAACGTCCTTATCTCCATAGACACCTTTAGAAGTAGGGTTGCCGATGAATGCCTGGCTCTTGGGGCGGCAATAATCAACGACATTTCCGCTGGCAATTTGGATCCAAAAATGATGGAAATAGTAGGGAAGCACCGGGCACCTTACATTATGATGCATATGAAAGGTACTCCCAGTACTATGCAGGCCATGACCAATTACGAAAATCTTCTCGGGGAAATACTATATTATTTTTCGGAAAAAGTAGCCTTGGCAAGGGCTGCCGGAATTAACGACCTTATTATTGACCCCGGTTTTGGATTCGCAAAAACTTTGGAACAGAACTATGAAATTCTCAAAAAATTCAATCTGCTCCACGCCATGGACCTGCCAATTTTAACCGGTATCAGTAGGAAATCCATGATTTACAGACTACTGGAAACCAATCCAAAAAATGCTTTAAACGGCAGTACGGCCCTACATATGTACGCGCTCGCCAAGGGTTCGCAAATATTAAGGGTACATGATGTTAAGGAAGCTATGGAATGTATCCAATTGTTCAATGCAATTAACGGTTCCGTGGATCATTTGTAACCAATTTTCATGCTTAGCTATTTAAAAATTGTTCAAAAAAGAGCCAAAACATTTTTTCGAATTTAATTTGAGGTTATAGCTTATTTCCTATTTTTACAAAAACCACAGGATTGGATTTTTTAAACTTCTTAGATTTTAGTGTTACAGATATTATAGACATCTTTTTGGTGGCTGTACTCATGTATTATGTATACCAATTAGTCCGTGGAACGGTAGCCATTAATATATTTATTGGTATCGTTATTGTTTGGGCCTTTTGGAAGTTGACCGAAGTTTTGGACATGAAAATGATCAGTAGCATGGTCGGTGGTTTTATGCAAGTGGGACTAATTGCCCTTATCATTGTTTTCCAACAAGAGATCAGAAAATTTCTGTTAATGGTGGGCTCAACCAATTTGGCCTCCAAACGCAACTTTCTAAAACACTTTAAATTCCTCAAGGAAGACGGACTTACCATAGGCACCAATGTAGATGCAATTGTTGCAGCATGCGAAAAAATGGGAAGTACCAAAACCGGTGCCCTCATCATTATTGCCAGAAATAATTCTTTGGACTTTGTTAAGTCGACCGGAGATAAAATGTATATTGAAATTACCCAGCCCATTCTGGAAAGTATTTTTTATAAGAACAGCCCCTTACATGATGGAGCGGCCGTTATTGAGGATAATTTTATAGTGGCTACCCGGGTAATTCTCCCTGTTTCCAATGAACGTTCCATACCATTGCGATTTGGACTTAGACATAGGGCCGCGGTAGGCATAACAGAAAAAACAGATGCCCTGGCCATCATTGTAAGTGAGGAAACTGGGCTAATATCCTATATAAAAAATGGCGAATTTGTATTGTTCAAAGATTTGGAAGAGCTCTCCAGCCTAATAAAATCGGACCTGCTTTAATTGCATAAGCTTAAGGGAAACCTTAGGCTACCTCTTCTGCCAAAAATTGGGCCTCATATAAATTTTGATAATACCCTTTTTGTTTCAATAGTTCTTTATGGGTACCGGTCTCTACTATCAAGCCGTCCTGCATTACCAATATCTTATCGGCCTTTTTAATTGTAGCCAAACGATGGGCTATTATAATGGAAGTACGCCCTTCGGTAATCTTTTCCGTTGCACGTTGTATCAACTGTTCGGAATAGGTATCTACCGATGATGTAGCCTCATCCAATACCAAAATACTGGGGTTACTTACATAGGCCCTTAAAAAAGCTATCAATTGTCTCTGACCACTGGAAAGCATGGTACCCCTTTCCTTTATATTGTAGGTATAACCACCGGGAAGACTGGAAATAAACTCATGGACGCCTATTTGCTTGGCAGCATGCTCCATATGCTCTATGGTTATGGCATCGTTCTTTAGGGAAATATTATTGGCTATGGTATCCGCAAAGAGAAATACATCCTGCAAAACCACGGCAATTTTAGACCTTAAAGAATTCAGCTTATAGTCCCTTATATTGATTCCATCGATCAAAATAGCACCTGAATTAATTTCGTAGAAACGATTGAGTAAATTAATTATGGTAGATTTTCCGGCTCCCGTTGCCCCTACTATGGCTATGGTCTCTCCTGCCTTTACCTTAAAGGAAATTCCATGCAGTACCTCCTCATTTTCCAAATAGCCGAAGCGTACATTTTTAAACTCGATTTCCCCTTTGACACTGTCTTTATCTATTGTCCCTACATCTTGAATATTGCTGTCCGTATCCAATATTTTAAACACCCTATTAGCAGCTACCATTCCCATTTGTAGGGTATTGAATTTATCCGCTATTTGACGAAGCGGACGGAACAACATGCTTGAGAGTAGTATGAACATGAAAATGGTGCCATATTCCTCTTGGCTTATATTGGCAACATTCTGCAGACCCCCGTACCAAACAATCAATCCTACCGTAATAGAGGATACGATTTCAGCTACCGGAAAAAAAATGGAGTTATACCATACAGTTTTTAACCAGGCATTTTGGTGTTTCTCATTAATTTCCCTGAATTTTTCCTTCTCTATCTCTTCCCTTGTAAACAGCTGTACTATCTTCATTCCGGTGATACGTTCCTGCACAAAAGAATTTAGATTGGAAACCTGCGCCCTAACCTCAATAAAAGCAACCTTCATTGCCTTTTGAAACAGTCTTGTAGCATATAATATTATGGGCAATACAGCAAATACAATTAGAGACAGTTTCCAATTGGCAACGATCATTACTATGGCCACCACCAACATTTTAAGAAGATCGGAAACGATTACAAAAAAACCTTCACTAAAAATTTCACCTATCCTTTGCATATCCGTAACCGCACGGGTAACCAAAACGCCTATGGAGGAATTGTCATAATACTTCATCTTAAAACCCATAAGGTGTTTAAAGAGATTTATCCTAATATCCTTAATAACGGATTCTCCCAACCAATTAGCGTAATAATTAAAATAAAGCTGACTTAAAACTTCGCCCAACAAAACCCCTACCATGGCCAAGGTCAAGGTCAATAATTTTTGACCATCCTTATTGGTAATGGCATTGTCAACTATCTCCCCCACCAAAATGGGCGTTAAAACTGCAAACCCAGAGAGTAGGATTGCTGCTATGGCGACTCCATAAAACGTAATTAAATATGGCCTAACATGCCTAAGCAAGCGCTTAAACAATCTATAATCAAATGCTTTTCCTGTATCCTTATCCATTGTGATCGAAAATATTATTAGGATATTTAATTGATGTCAAATATAATCCTTTTGCAGGTACCGATACCCCGGCCTTGCCCCTATCCTTACTGGCCAAAACATACTCCATGTCCGTATGGGAAGATTTGCCCAAACCAACATCCAATAGGGTTCCAACGATGGCACGGACCATATTCCTCAAAAATCTATCTGCACTTATGGTAAAAACCAACTTTTCTTCATCCTTAATCCATTGTGACTTTCTAACATCGCAGAGGTAGGTTTTTACATCGGTATTGGACTTTGAAAAACATTCAAAATCCTTATGTTCCACTAAAATAGCTGCAGCTTTGTTCATCTGCTCTATATTTAACGGATATTTCACATAATAGGCCCCATCTACCAAAAAGGGATTCTTTTTTTGCACTATCCAATATTCGTATGTACGCTCAGTAGCATTGAAGCGGGCGTGTGCCTCCGCAGAAACTTTAAAAATAGAAACAATGGCTATATCGTCTGGCAGATAAGCGTTTAAGCGATGAACCAATGCGGTTTCCTCAAAAAGCGCATCAGAATCAAAATGGGCAAACATTTCCCTGGCATGGACCCCTGTATCCGTTCTCCCTGCCCCCGTCAAAGACACTGTTTCCCGTAAAATTAAGGAAAAGGCGTTTTCCAAAACCTCCTGTACGCTTATTGCATTGGGCTGTTTTTGCCAACCGTGATACGACCTGCCCTGATAGGAAAATTGGACGAAATATCTCAAATGAATAATTTAGTTTTGTAGTTGGCAAAGATACTTGTTCTAATGGAGAAAAACAGATAGCTGAAATGTTTTAATACAATATTGACATAAAGTATTACTATGTCCATTTGTCCAATTGCCTTATGTTTACAGCTGTAAAACCCCAATGTTGGCCCCTTAGGTTTATCCAGATTATTTAATTGCTTTTTAGGCAAGAAATCATAAAGAATTAAACGCATGAAAAAAATACTCCTTCTTTCCGATACCCACGGACATATGGACGAGAAAATTCTAAAATATGCCAGGGAGGCCGACGAAATATGGCATGCGGGGGATATTGGTAATTTGGAACTCATGGATACCTTAGAAAAGATAAAGCCGGTAAAAGGCGTCTACGGAAATATAGATGAAAATAAAATTCAGTTGGAATATCCCTTGGACAACCGATTTAAATGTGAGGACGTAGACGTCTGGATGACCCATATTGGTGGATATCCCAACAAATACAATATGCGTATCAGGGAGGAGATTAAAAGGAATCCTCCAAAACTTTTTATTTCCGGCCACTCCCATATCCTAAAAGTGATGTGGGATAAAAAGTTAAACCTATTACATATGAACCCCGGAGCTTGTGGAATTCACGGTTTTCATCAAGTACGCACCATGTTGAGGTTTAAAATAGACAAAGAAAATATCAAGGATCTGGAGATTATAGAGCTTGGCAAAAGGGGATGATTCGCATGGGGCTTCTATGATACTAAAGTATTAAAATACAATATCACTCTAAATAAAGCGGGATTAGCTCAACCAACAGTTTCAAATTAGCAGCAAGCAACTTTTTTAACCTAAGTTTCAATACAAAAAAACCCGGGCACTACCCCGGGTTCACGCACTAATACTACTAAGATGTTAGGCTTAACGCAATCGATCAACAGATTTTACAAGATCTTCATCCTTTTTTATTGCCCTGTTGGCCAGGACTAAAAAAACGATAGAAAATACAGGAATCAGCATCCCAATACCCTTCTCAGAAACAATAGTCTCTCCGGATAAGTTTAGTGATCGGTAAACGAAAAATCCTAGTAAAAAAAGATTCAATATCATATTCAATCTGTTCACAACAAATTGATTTTGTCTATTCTTAAATAAAACTATCCCCAACAGCCCTAGGACTGCTACGGCATAAAAAGCAATGGAAACAAATACTTCATTTTCCGCAAATATCTCATTTCCCCTAGCATCCGACCATAGATTTACAAAGAACGGAACAACCGCCCCTAATAGTATAACTACGATTAAATAAAGGGTCTGAATTCTTTGAATCATGCTTTTTAATACAATTGAGAGGCAAAAATAAGCGTCTTTTTAAAAATTATCACCCTAATATTGAAAATAATTTGTAATATTGCTACGTTATAAGTCAGATTACTTACCAACAGGGGATTTCATTCCCTTTATTATCCAAAAACAAGAACAACATACACTTCATATTTTCGTAATAAGTATAATTTATTCAAAACTTAATGTTTGAGATTTCAGATTTAAAATCAAAAAAGCTTCCTGAGCTTCAGGAAATCGCCCAGGGCCTAAATGTTGCCAAATTTAAAACTTTAAAAAAGCTCGATTTGGTCTATCAAATTTTGGATGTTCAAGCATCCAATCCAAAAATTGTTCAAGAGAGAACCGAGGCAACTACAGAAGAAAGCAGTACGGCCAAGCCCAAAAGGTCCAGAATAATCAAGTCTAAGCCAAAAGAAACGGCAGCAAAGGCACCCGGAAAACCGGAGATGAAATCTGTTGCACCAACAGAAAAATCGAGTACCCCAGAAGAAACTACTACTGCGGTTGAAGATAAAAAAGAGGATACAAAACGCGAAAGAAAACCTCGCCAACACAATAATCCTGTACAGGCAAAAAAGGAATTTCAAAAAGGTGCACCACAACAAAATGCATCACAGCAAAATACTTCGCAACCCAACAAACCTCAACATAAAAAAAATCCACACCATCAAAAAGGTAATGTTGACAAAAACAACAGCAATTTTGATAAGGACCTAAAAAACAAATATAAAGAACCGGAATTTGAGTTCGACAGTATTATAGAAAGTGAAGGGGTCCTGGATATTATGCAGGATGGCTACGGATTTTTAAGATCCTCGGATTACAACTATCTTTCTTCTCCAGATGATATATATGTATCCCAGTCCCAAATAAGATTATTTGGATTAAAAACTGGAGATACCGTACTTGGAAATGTACGTCCACCAAAAGAAGGTGAGAAGTATTTCCCGCTTATTAAGGTAAATAAGATAAACGGGATAGATCCCCAAATAGTTAGGGATAGGGTGTCTTTTGAACACTTGACCCCTTTATTCCCGCAGGAAAAATTCAATCTTGCGGAAAGACAAAGTACCATTTCTACAAGAATTATAGATCTATTCAGTCCTATAGGAAAAGGTCAGAGAGGTATGATCGTATCCCAGCCTAAAACTGGTAAGACCATGCTTTTAAAGGATATAGCCAATGGTATTGCTGCCAATCATCCAGAAGTTTATCAAATTATCCTTTTGATAGATGAACGTCCAGAGGAAGTTACGGACATGCAGCGTAATGTTCGTGGTGAGGTTGTTGCCTCTACCTTTGACAAGGAAGCGACGGAACACGTTAGGGTTGCCAATATTGTTTTGGAAAAAGCTAAACGTTTGGTAGAATGTGGACACGATGTGGTTATCCTGTTGGATTCCATTACCCGTCTTGCCCGTGCCTACAATACAGTTCAACCGGCCTCCGGAAAGGTCTTGAGTGGTGGTGTCGATGCCAACGCCCTTCATAAACCAAAGCGTTTCTTTGGAGCTGCGCGTAATATTGAAGGTGGTGGTTCCTTAACCATTATTGCAACAGCACTTACTGAAACCGGCTCTAAAATGGATGAAGTAATCTTTGAGGAATTCAAAGGAACTGGTAACATGGAATTACAATTGGATAGAAAAATATCCAACCGTAGAATATTCCCGGCCATCGATCTTACTTCGTCTAGTACAAGAAGGGACGATCTTTTATTGGATGAAAACACCATTCAGAGAATGTGGATCATGAGAAAGTATTTAGCGGACATGAATCCTGTAGAGGCCATGGAATTTATTGAACAAAGATTTAGGCAAACCAAGAACAACGAAGAGTTTTTGCTTACCATGAACCAATAAACACAAGATGCATAATCCCTAAAAATTAGGGACAGACTTAAAATCCCATTTGGTTATAATACCAGATGGGATTTTTTTGTTTTCAACGCCCAAGAAAAATACATTTATTTTTTGAGCGATTTTTTTAGATGTACAATAATCAGTACTTTAACATTTAATTTAACAAGTGTTTTCCCCCAACGCTTACCACTAAATAATTACTTTAATTAACAACTAATTGTAAAAATTTGAATTATGAAAAACCTAAAAAGAATTCATGCAAAATTATGCCTTGGAATCCTTGTTGTTTTTGGCCTTGCTTCCTGTGAGCAAAAAAAGGAAAAAACACCTGTGACAGAACCTGAACCTATGGAAATTAATGCTCCAAAGCAGATTGTTAGCGTGGAACAAGCAAAAACCATGTATGATGCCTACGGCGAACGCAGGGTAGGTTTAATTGAAAAATATGAAAATGAACTTGCTCCTGAGAAGAAATTCGACGTGGCCCGCTTTGGCTATTATGACTACAATACCATAAAGGAATACATGACCTATATTGAACAAGAAGCTAAAAAGGCCAATGTGGAGATTTCCTCCCTACGTTTTTATTTTTCCAATTATCCAGATAAAAAGACCTTTGAAGATGGTAGGGAAATAAAACATCCAAAGCAAAACTCATTTTTTATTATCCCTGCCGTAAAGGACAACGACCGGGAATACGGGTTCTATATCAGGGAAGAGGACGATGGCAAAAATGTCCCCATTTTGCTTACTGATAACTTGGAACCAAAAAAAGATGAAGCCATGGACAGGATGCAGCAAACTGGGGAAAGTAAATCCGAGGCTTCATTTATGCCAACAGCACCCCCTGCTCCCTTCTATGCCAAAAATAAAAGTCTGGTGTTGAACGAGGCCAATATGGTTCCACCACCTTACCACGAGGATTAACGAGATCCATTAACCCCAGATCGCAGTAAAAATGGAAATATTGGATACTATTTTAGAGAATGCAAGTCAACCTCTCTATGCCTTAACCTTATTGGTAGCCTTAATTAAATACCCCAAATATTACACTACCCCATTAAAATATTTCCCCATACTTTTAATGTACACTTTCCTAACAGAATTATTGGGTTATTTTACAAAGCACTATGAGGTATTCCATATTTCCATTTTTTCCTCCTTCATTAGGCACAATGTTATTATTTACAATATTTACAACTTGGTCTTTTTTAGCTATTTTTTTTATGTGTATTGGAGCTACATAGACCACAAAAAGTATAAAAAATATATAATATTTGCTACCATATTTTATCTGCTGGTCTCCTTAATTAATCCGTTTTTTCAAAGCTTCAAACTAGAATCACAGGTATATAGTTATTTGGCAGGAGCTTTTGCCATTTTGATATGTATTATCCTCTTCTTCATGGAACACCGGAATAGCTCCAAAAAATTGGACTATAGGTTTACCGGGATTAAATGGATAAGCATTGGGCTTTTAATTTTTTATCTGGGCTATGCCCCTATCAAGGCTTCCAGATTTTATAATTATACCTACCAATTGAACGAATATGTTCATATAAGAAGAATACACCTATCACTGATCGTATTGATGTATATCTGTTTTATTATCGGATTCCTAAGAATGAAACGCAAGTTTTGGATCTAACCACGGTCAATCTGGAATCCCAAGGCGCATATATGAAGAAATCTTATTGCATTGATGACCAACCGTATTTTCCCTGACCCTATCCCTGTTGGACATTTTGCAACAGCCATAAACACAGCAAATCGTTATTAGCCCTAAAAAACTCTAAAAACCATTTTGGAAAGAATCAAATATTATTGGTTTTGAGTCAATGCAACATCCTATAACTTATTATAATTGATATAATATTTAAAGCCTCCACAGTTTATACTCCCTTGTTGGCTATGCTTATAGGGATGCTACAAATAAATGGATCAGAGGCACACATTACCCTTTGTCAGCGGTAAACACAAATCAAAATAGTTAGAAATAAAGTAGACTAGTTTACCGTGTTCGACCCAAGAGATTGCCCCTTGGTAAAACCAGAGCTGTGTTAGGGGCCATTTAATAAAAATTTGAAGACAATTATGCTAAGCCCTAGAGCAAGTCCCGAAACCATAGAATGAGTGGCCATAATAAAAAAGCTGCTTCAGCAGAATCATTTATTACGGCAGCCCAGTTATTTCATGAAAAAAAAACAATTAATAAAAGGTATTAAACCTTAGGGCAAGCCTGTCTGTCCGACAAAGGCAGGCCCTGAACCCAATAATAGGAATCTACCCAAGGGTCGAGGTATTGAACCTAGATCCCGCCGAAAAAGGCGGGATTAGTTCAACTTTCAATTTTCAGTACGTCTTACTTACTTCTTAAAATTGAGTTTCACTAATAAAACATTGCTAAAAAAAGAAATCATGACAGCACCGGAACAAATTCAACTAGAAAACATTGCCGATTCCGACTATGAAATATTTGCACTTTTAAAACAACGATATAGTCCTCGGATTTTTAAGGATAAAAAAATAACCGAACAACATATGCACCAACTTTTTGAAGCTGTGCGTTGGGCCCCAAGTTCCAATAACCAGCAGCCTTGGCGATTCCTATATGCTGAAAAAGGTTCAGAGGCCTATAAAAAAATTATAGACAACCTAACAGATTCGAATAAGATATGGGCCAAAAATGCCCCACTTTTAATGCTCACGGCATATAAAAAAGAAACCGAAAAGGGAAAAGAAAATTTCCACGCCCTTCATGACCTGGGTATGGGTTTGGGTGCAATGACAGTACAGGCCCAGTATATGGGAATAGCCATGCACCATATGGCCGGATTAGACCATAAAGAAGCCCAACAAATCTTCAATATTCCTGAAGAATTCCACATTGTAACGGCAATTGCCCTGGGCTATTATGGTGGGGAACTGGATGATCTGCCCGAAAAACTTCAGAAAAAAGAAATTAGCGAACGGCAGCGTATGCCCCAAAATCAATTCGCGTTTAAAAATAGGTGGGGTACGGACCAAAATATGTAGCTCTGGCAAATTCCAGTTAAAATTCTATTTCCTAATATAGACCGTCTTTTTGTTCACAAACTCCAATATCCCTTCCATGGAAAGCTCACGACCAAATCCCGATGCCTTTGTTCCTCCAAAAGGCAACCTTGGATCGGACTTTACCATTTCATTGATAAAAAATGCCCCATCCGGTATGTCCCCAATTATTTTCCGTGCAGATTTTATATCCTCTGTGAACAACATGGACCCCAGACCAAATTTAGAATTTGCCGCCATCACAACGGATTCCTTTCTATCTTTTACCTTGACCACAGCTGCCACTGGGCCAAAAAGCTCATCGTCAAAGGCGGGCATACCAGGAACTACTGCGGTAAGTACTGTAGGCTCATAATAAGCGGCGTTCCTCTTATTTCCAACCTTAACTTGAGCCCCCTTGTCCAAGGAATCCGCAACCTGTTGTTCCAAGGTTTTGGCCAAGTCCTCTCTGGCCATTACCCCTATATCTGTATGTTTATCCAAAGGATCTCCTGATTTAAGGGCTTGGATTCTTTTGGTAAATTTCATTAGAAATTCATCATATATAGCCTCGACCACAATGAATCTCTTTGCGGCTATACAGCTTTGACCGGTATTCTGCATTCTGGCCATAACCATGGTGTCCATATATTTGTCCAAATCGGCATCTTCCCATATAATACAGGCATTACTGCCCCCTAGTTCCATGACACATTTTTTTAAATGCTTTCCTGCCTGGGCCGCAATTGCTCTACCTGCCTTCTCACTTCCCGTAAGGGTTACACCCTGGACAATAGAATTTCCTATGACTGATTCAAGCTGTTGATGGTTCGCAATAATAAACTGAAAGCTGCCCTCTGGATAGCCTGCCGAAAGAAACAGCTCCTGAATGGCTTCGGCACAGCCAGGAACATTACTGGCATGTTTTAATATTACAGTATTGCCGGCAGTAAGCGTAGGTGCTGCGAATCGGATAACCTGCCAAAATGGAAAGTTCCAGGGCATAACCGCCAAAACACAACCAATGGGATCGTAACTTATAAAACTTTCGTCAGCCTCAGTATCTATAAGATCGTCAGAAAGAAACCCAACCGCATTCTTGGCGTAAAAATCACATGCCCATGCACATTTTTCAATTTCAGCAATGCCCTGATTTATTGGTTTTCCCATTTCCCTGGTCATTAACTCCGCATAGGACTTTTTGTTCTTTAACAATGTCTTGGCCAGTTTCTTTAACAGTCCCGACCTATGTTCCACGCTCTCTATTTTCCAACTATCAAAAGCAAGTTCGGCTTTTTCCAATACCGACTTTATATCACTATCCGAAAATATTCTATACTTTTCCAAGGGCCTTCCGTTATATGGGTTTACTGCCTCTATATATTCCATCCGATTGAATTTTTATATTATTAAAAAATGCAAGTTAAAAGGTTTGTACAAATGATAAAGCCCAATAACTTTAACTATTTGTGGTATTGCTCGTTTATAATGGTTCTATTCAAACATTGCCACAATTCTTTCCCGATCATAAATATTTTCAATACTATCCACTATATCTATTTTTAGGGCCTGTAGCTCCATTTGAACTTCTTCCTTATTTTCCTTTGAAATCTTTACATCTTGCACCATAAATTTTAATGCCCCAAGCAAGGCAAGAACAACTGAACTATCCTTTTTTGCATACAACCTTATTGGCTGAATAATTGCCTGCATTAGTTCCTTTGCCGAAACGTTGGTTCTAACTATAATAATCTTGCCTTCCTTTACGGAGCTCGATGTTTTGTTCGGAAATCTCAAAATTTTTACAAGAAGTGGCGCCAACCTATTAATGGCGTCAATAGCAGTCCCCGGATCGTTAATCCCTGGTGACATGGCTTTGACTGCTATTTCCATCAATTTAACAACCCCATCAAATCCCTCGTTTTGATCGCTTCTGTTGCTGCTAATATTTACACACAACAAAAGGTCCTCCAAATCCCCATCTTCAATCATATTCTGAACCTTTAACAATGGCATTCCCTCCCACACATGACTACCAACGTATGGCAGTATTTCAATTTGATGGCAATGTTCAACCAAGGAATCGCTTAACAGGGAATTATCAAATCCTTTATAATAGCCCGACTTATGCGAATAAATGGTTTCAAAATCATCCATCCTAAATTCTTGCAAGCCAACTTTTAAATTACTGGAATCCTCATAATCCTTGTCCAAAGATCTAGAACTAGATCTAAATATGTTATCTATAATATTCTGAATTTGAATGGATGTGGATATGCTGTGAATGAAATAAACGAACAATCCTATACAAAATACTCCTGAAATTGCGGCCAACATGGTTGGGAAACCTACCGAATGTGTTTCAATATTGTTGGCCCCTAGAACAATTAGAATTATAATACAATACAGCAAAGTACCTATGTATACTCCAAGAATTAATTGATGTCTCTTATTGGAAACCAAACTCGGTAATAATCTCGGTGAAAAATTGGAGGAAGCCTGGCTGAGTACAACCATGACCATTGTAAAGCTAAACACTGTTAAAGAAAGAATGCCACCAATCAAAGCTGTTAATATGGCACGGGCCGTTTCATAATCCTTTATAAAAAGGTAAGGCACCCGCTCCTTGAGCGTTTCGGCCAATTCCCAACTTTCCAGTTCCAATACTATTAATGCCAAAAGAAAAAACCCTAATGAAATAAGCACAGGATAAAATGCAATACTCAATAGCACTCTACGATAAAACACCTTCAATATTTTAATGGCATATTTAAACATGGTAGAATTAATTAACGAGTTGTTTAAAGGTAATTAATCCGTTTTATACGACTACCCCAATACCAATAAATTATAGCGCAATCAATTGAATGAATTGCACAGACCAACAATTGTCACCAAACATGCTTATTTCTATAAGAGTTAATATTATTTAGATTACAGCACATAAATGTTAACCCCCTTCGATAAATTTGACTCGAGAGAAAAATAAAGATGATTGCACTACGACGATTTTGGCAATCAGGTTTACCTAAATTTTCGGGGGATATTTGGGAATAAACGCATTCTTCTTTGAATTACTACGAACTACAGCTGTAATTCAATTTAGATGGTTAGGTTGGTTGTTAATTAATGGTTCCGATACACTTAAATATCGGAGCCATTTTTATTGGATCAACTTCAATTATATCCGTATCTGTAATAATAATGGGATTATTACTAAAAATCTTCTTAACTTTTGGGACAACTACTAAATGTACGGTTATGGATTTAAAGATTGACGAAGCCTGGGAAGAAATGATAAATAGACTGGCTTCTTGGGTAGATAGTCTAATAGTGAACTTGCCCAACATCGTTTTAGCCCTGCTCGTATTTACCATCGTAATTCTACTTTCCAAATATTTCACCAAACTTACGTGGAAACTATTGGATAAAAGTAGTTTACAAAAATCCATGAAGAATTTAATTGCCAAATTAATTTCTGTTTTGGTCATTCTAACAGGATTATTTTTGGTGCTTGGTATCTTGGATCTAAGCAAGACCCTAAACACAATTTTAGCAGGTGCAGGTGTAGCAGGTCTGGCTGTAGGTCTCGCATTGCAGGGGGCATTGGCCAACACCTATTCCGGTATAGTACTGTCCTATATTAAACATATAAAATTTGGGGATTGGATAGAGAGCAACGATTACGAGGGGGAGGTAATCGATATAGACCTAAGGGCCGTAACTATAAAACAATCGGACAACAATTTGGTTTATATTCCCAATAAACTCGTATTGGAGAACCCAATAAGAAACTTCTCCACTACGGCCCAATCCCGTGTAATCCTTAAATGCGGTGTTGCATATTCGTCCAATTTGGAATTTGTACGGGATTTGGTTTGTAAGACTATTTCCTCCAATTTTGACAACGTAGAAAATGACAAGGAAGTAATTTTCCTGTATACAGAATTTGGCGATAGCTCCATAAATTTTGAAACCCGATTTTGGATTAAATCCACCTCTTCCTTAGAGGTACTTAAGGCCAAAACTATTGCGATGATAGCCATAAAGAAAGCCTTTGACGACAACAATATTAATATTCCCTTCCCAATACGTACGTTGGATTTTCCGGAAAACTTCAAATTCAATAAACCCACAAGCAATTGAATTAAAACAAGTTACAACAAAGCCATCTGTGTTAACTATTAACGTGATTACGTTAAACAAAGCGATTGAATATCCCGAGATTTGTTATAGAGATTGTTTAAAAGACAGTTGATAGTATTAACCTTAAAAACACACATAATATGCTACGATGGACAGTAACATTTGTAATATTAGCTATAATAGCCGCAATTTTCGGATTCGGCGGAATAGCAGCGGGAGCTGCCAGTATTGCTAAAATCCTATTTTTTATTTTCTTGATTCTCTTTGTAATCTCATTATTTACGGGAAGAAGTAAGATCTAATAAAGACAGCTTAGTCAATTACCTCAGGGCAAGTCCTTGAGGCATCTGAAGGAAACTACTAATAATATTTCAACGCCCGCCTATACAAATCGGGCAGGCCCGCCTGAACGAATCGGGCAGGCAGGTTTTAATCTCGATTATCAAGTAAAAATTAACTTTAACAATATTAAGTACACTACGTACATAATCCTAAAACTATAAAAATGAAAAAATCGATAATATACTTTTTATTCGCTCTTCTATTTACTGTTTCATTGGCCACCTTTAGCAGTTGCAGGGAAGAAAAAACTGCAGGTGAGAAAATTGAAGATGGAATAGAACAAGTAGGTGACGACATTGAGGAAGGTGTGGAAGAAATTGGAGATGAAATAGATGACGCCACGGACGACAATTAAGAAAATCTCTTTGGTTGGTTAGATTTTGTTATGGACGGACATTTTCCTCTGAGGATTTTGTCCGTTCTTATTTCATCCACAAAATATCTGAGCATCTACAAAGCCGAAAGTTGCGGGTAAAACCAATAACTTTTGGTTGCTCAAAACAGGGAACCCTTTATCAGGGATTCAATTAAAAATATAATCCGTTATTAATCTAAAAAATAATAGAAATGAAGAATGATTTTGCTAAGAACGAAAAAGAAATTATTGATGAATATCAAAAAAAGGGCTTTAATGGCAACTACCGCGTAGATAACAAGAAATTGATCGATTTGAAGACAAAAATAGCGTACGCACCTGAAAATGTTACCATTTTGAAGGAATATCGCTTCGAAGGTATGAGCAATCCGTCCGACATGTCCATCTTATATATTGTGGAAACGAACGATGGCAGTAAAGGAACGGTATTGGCCAATTATAGTCCATCCAGTAATATTGAAACAGCTGAATTTTTTAAGGAAATTCCAGAAGAAAACTATATAACAAACTAAAAACCAATACCCTCAATTACAGCTGCTACAGCTTGAAAGGTCTGAAATTGTCTTCTTGTTAACTAATGGTACGGAAAAGGCATTATGAACATGTCACAGAATGCAAAAAGGGCGAAGGATACAGTTAGTAGTACAGTTTAACTATAATATCGATTAGGTGTACAATTGATAAAAAATTCACTGAGCAGTTTAATTGAAATTAAAAATTCATCATCTTTGTGTATAACGCCTACATTGTTTTTCCAAGTTTATAGGAATCCATGTTACAGGCCCATATTATATGCAATTAATGAGAATCTATCTAAAATTCGATTTTAACCTTATCTGTAAAACTGTACTACAGGAGCAACTGGACGCTTTGGGAATGAACTATACCATTCATGGAGTTGGGGAAATTGAATTTGATAAAAGGCCTACAAATGAAGAAGAACAGGAAATGGCCTCGGTCTTGGGAAATTATGGCATAGAAATTATGGATGATCAACAAATGGCCTTGGTTCAACGTATTAAAGATTCCATTTCAGAATGGATAAATGATGAGGAGAATCCTAAACTTTATAATTTCTCTTCCTATCTTTCCGAAAAACTGGATTATTCATATACCTATTTGTCCTCGATATTCTCTGAAGCTACCTACTCTTCAATCGAGAACTTTGTAATTTTAAAAAAAATAGATTTCGCCAAAAGTTTAATACTCCAAAACAATCTAACCTTAACCGAAATAGCGTATAAGCTTAACTATAGCAGTGTATCACATTTATCGGCCCAATTCAAAAAAACGACCGGACTTACTCCCTCCGCTTTTCAGAAAATAATCCTGAAACGGAAAGAAAGAGCCTTAAACCAAAAATAACCCCGCCAAAATATGCCCCTACAAACCTTAAACATAGCCCTGGCCGATGATGATGAAGATGATAGAACATTATTCAAGGAAGCTATGAGCGAAATAAAAATTAAGACCAAATTATCCCTTTTCAACAATGGAAAAGAATTAATGGATTATTTGACCCTGCCCAATGTAATCTTACCTGAAATAGTATTTCTAGATTTAAATATGCCCATCAAAAATGGAATGCAATGTCTCAATGAAATTAGAAACCACCCTAGACTTCAGGACCTTTTGGTTGCCATATATTCAACCTCCTCTTCTGAAGCCGATATTGAGGAGACCTTTGTGAACGGCGCCAATATTTACATTAACAAGCCCAATAGCTTTGGGGCCCTAAAACAAGCAATTGAAAAGGTTTTACAGCTCAATTGGCAATACCATACCTCGGCCTTGAACAAGGATAATTTTTTACTAAGGATCTAAAGGGATTTTAGGCATGCCAATAAGAAAAATAACATCCTCTCCAAAAGTACTTGCCGTTTCCCTTGTTTTGGCCATTGCCCTTCTCATGTTCCTTGGAAGCATTAGTTACAAGCAGATTGTGCAGCTTGGAGAATCGGCAGATATGGTTTCCCATAGCTTGGAGGTGGACATGGAAATAAATCAGCTTTTTTCCTATTATGCCCAAATGCAGTCCACGGAGCTTAAAAATCTTCTTTCCCATGACACCTTAGGTATTTCATCTTTTGAAAATTACAAACCCGAAGTACAGGAATCATTCATAAAACTCAAGAAACTAACACAAGACAATGCTATACAGCAGAAGATTCTACTATCGGTACAATCTTGGCAGGATAGCCTCTATAATTCCTTAAATATAATTGCCAATATCCCATTTCAAAAAACAAATTATTCTTCTAGGGATAGAGAAAAAATAACAAACGTTTCAAAGTCGATTACCCAACTAAATCTGCTCAGAAACCAAATGTATCAAGAAAAGCAGATACAACTCGCGAAGCGTAAGGAAGAATACAGATCGCAAATATTCTTTACTCCCCTAATGACTCTGCTCTTGGGTATGTTTGCGTTATTTATCTTTATTATTTCATTTCTGCAGATCAATTCTCAGCGAAAAAAAACGGCTACAGCAGAGAAATTTCTTCAAAATATTTTGGGCAGTACAGACAATATTATAAGTTATTTTGAGCCAATATATAATACCACTGGCACAGTAAAAGACTTTACCATTGTATTCTCCAATGAAAAAATAGAGTCTGTCCTTGGGCAAAATTCCAGCCAAATAGAGCAGCGTAAAATGTCCGAATTGGTTCCCATTAACTTTGAAAATGGCATTTTTGATGAATTGACCAAAGTTATTGAAGAAGGAGAGACCCGTAAATTCGAAAAGCATTTTCAATATAACGGTAAGGAGTTTTGGTTCAAGACCACCGCCGTAAAAATGGAGAACGGAGTTTTAACTACTTCGGTCGATACTACATCGGAAAGAAAGTTTACGCAAAATTTAAGGGTTTTGAACGAACAATTGGAAAAGCACAATCGCGATTTGATCGAAACCAAGTCTTTTTTGAACAATATCCTTGAAAGCACTAGCAACACTGTTAGCCACCTTGTTACCGAAAGGGACTCCAATGGTAAAATAATAGATTTTATATATGTATTTACCAACACCGAAAGTGAGAACCTTACCGGAAAACAAGTAGGGGACGTAATTGGAAAGTCTATATCCAAAATCTATCCTTCTGTTCATGATACCGGATTATACGAACTAATGGTAAAATGTGCCAACATAGGCACCATTGAAACGCATGAAAGCGAATATATTTTGAAAGGCAAAAGGGTCTGGGTCAACACTACAATAAATAAATTGGACGATGGCATTACCCTCACTTCCTATGACAGTACCCAGATAATAAATGCCAAACAACGCTTATTGGAACTCAACGAACAGTTGACGGTGCAGAATTCCATTTTAAATGATGCGGAGGCTGTTGCCAAAATTGGAAGTTACCGTTGGAATATTGAAACCGAAAAGGCCACCATGTCCGATAATTTTTTCAGGTTATTGGACTGCGAACCAAACGAGTTTATTCCAGCACCTGAAAATTACAGGCCATTTGTTCATCCAAAAGACCTCAAGATTTACGATGAAAAACTAAATCTGGCCTTGGAGAAAAAAATAGTCAGTAATTTCACTTATCGCGTTATCACCAAAAACGGAAAGGTAAAGCACCTTCAGAATACCGGTCATTTTTTAAAGAACGAATTTATTGGGGTGGTGAAGGACATCACCAAGGATCTAAAAAATGAACAAAAACTAAAAGACAAGAACTTAGAGCTTAAGCGCATTAATAGTGAATTGGAATCCTTTACCCGGATTGCCAGTCATGATCTTCAAGAGCCGTTACGGAAAATTCAGATGTTCATATCTCGGATAACAGATTCCGATTCCTCCTATTTTACGGAACAGCAAACACAATACATTAGCAAAGTACAATCTTCTGCCAACCGTATGCAGAACCTTATAAAGTATCTATTATCCTATTCAAGGCTTAGAAAAAAGAAAAAGGACTTGGTACATGTAGATCTGAATCTGGTTCTGGAAAAAGTACAGGAAGATCTGGAGGCCCCGATCAGGGAGTCCGGGGTAGAATTTGTTATTGCTGACCTTCCTGAGGTAAGAGGTGTCCCCTTTCAGTTAGAGCAACTCTTCAACAACCTGATTTCCAATTCCATTAAATATCACAGTATTCTAGATACTCCAAAAATAGAAATCGCCTGCAAGAAAATGGAACGCAATTCAATTCCTGACGATTTTAATACAAAAGCCAAGGAATATTACTGCATTTCGGTAAAGGATAACGGCATTGGTTTTGAGCAGGAAAACGCCCAAAAAATATTTGAACTATTCCAACGTCTTCATCAAAAAAACGAATATTCGGGTACAGGAATAGGATTGGCTATTTGCAAGAAGATTGTGGAAAAACACAAAGGGCATATTGTGGCCCATGGACAAGTAAATAAAGGGGCTAGCTTTTACATTTATTTACCCGTTTAGACAAATCATAATTCCCAAACGATTTATATTCTCACGGTCAATTCTGATCCCGGCTAACATTGTCAGTGAAACCAAAAGTATTAAGTACACTCTTGGATATAGGTATACCTCTGCATAACACATTTTCCTAATACAGTATAAAGCAAGGTCTAACTATAAGCTTGGTCCCAACTCTCCACTCGTTCTTTTGGAAGAAATATCCGGACTTGGACTCACTAAAATTTAAAGGAAATACTAGTATAAAACCTAATACTATTCTTCATAAACATTGATTCTACCCATTAAAATCTTGCTTTTTTTAATGAAATAATGGCCATTTCGTGAAATTATATAACAGAATACAAAAATTGTATAACAAAAAAGGTACCCTCAGTAACGAACTTTGTTAAACACAATTAGAAATTTAAAGACAACCAACATGAAAAAGACAACTGAACCATATCAACTGAATTCAAAAATTGGCAAAAGTTGGACATTGGATGCCGATGACAACAAAAATTATGATCTCCCTGATAATTTTATCCTGGGCATGACCAATAGCAATTTAGAATCTAACTAAGTTCAGTACTTGGTTAATTCGGAAGACCAAGGAGGTCTTTTAAAAATCATAAAACAAAAAATGTCGAAAATGTTGATTATCGCCGCTATTATAATGCTCTTTTTATGGGCTATTGGCTTTTTTATATTCGATATAGGCATAATGATACATCTACTACTTCTAGTTGCAGTGGTACTGTTTATCACCAGGGTGATTAGAGACAAATGAAGTAATAATTCTAAAATACGGGAACATGAAAATTGTATATCTTAAAACGAACAATATAGCTAACATATTTAATCAGTTACAACAAGACTTGGGTGGAAAATTAAAAATTCGCCCTCAGGAGTATAGTCTTGAGTTGCACAATAATTTGGTAAGCGGGGTCATAAGTGGGGTTTCCTTTAAGAACAATATTTCCTTTATGGAATACGACATTGTCTTTAAGGAAGATATGCTTCTCATAAATAACATGCCGATTACCAACCCTATTCACTTTATGTATTGTGCTAAAGGAAAAATCAGCCACAGTTTCGGAATCAAAGGAGAAAAAAGACTACTGAACCAATTCCAAACAGGAATTTTTTCCTGTGACCCCAGTCAGGATACCACTTTGTTCTTTAGAAAAAATGAAGCTGTTAAACTTTCCAATATAATGGTGGACACGCATGAAGTTGAGCAAGATGATGACAATACCGATCTACTGAGAAATCAGTTATTAAGAACCTTCTTACCAAAAGCAGGGGAGTATATTTTTGCCTATACCGGATCCTACAATCTAAAGATTGCTGAAAAAATGCAACAGTTGGGTGCCATTAGCCAAAAGGGATTGGTTAGAAATCTGTTGATTAAAGGTATTGTACACGTTATTTTGGCCATGGAAATCCAACAACATAAAGAGGATAAAAAGAATGCGAAAAATAACTTCGGATCCCTGACCAAGGATGAGATGGATGATATAAAAGAATTATCCAGCTTTATCAAGAATTATCCTGAAATTCAATACAGCCTTAAATACCTAAGTAAGAAATCCGGTCTTTCACCAGCCAAACTTCAGGAAGGTTTTAAACTATTGTTCGATAGAACGGTCACAGATTACATTAGGAACGTAAGGGTAGAGACTGCCGAACATCTTATTAAAACTACAGACCTCAATATTTCGGAAATTGTTTATAGTGTAGGCCTAACTAGCAGAAGTTACTTTTCCAAGATATTCAAAGAAAAATACAATTGTAGTCCCAAGCATTATCAGGACCATCAAAATTCGTTAGCTGTTACAGCCTAATATATAGCTAAGTTTAATTACACAACCAGTCTAATGACTGGTTTTTTTTTGTTTATTAAAACCTGTTCATACTACATTCATCCTTTTTGGCCCACCTATATTTTCCCGCTAAACAAGCTTGGTCAAAGTTTTGTCGGGAATATTCACTTATAGGATTTGGAACCATAAACATATACAGCTTATTTAACAAAAAAACGGCAGGAGAAAATCTCCTGCCGTCCCAAATTCGTTGTAAATGTGTCTAATTACTTATTAAAAGGTTTTCAAGGAAGCCCTTAGCATCCACGACATCTGCTCGTGCATTTGCATGATTCCAGTAATGAAATCGGCCGTACCTTCGTCATTGTGTTCCTCTGCATTTTCACTGATACTTTTTCTAATGAACTTGATAATTGTATTATGGTCCTCCAATAGAACTTCCATAAAACTAGCGCTATCGTTCTTTTTTGGACTTTCGTCCTTCAAATGCGAAAGCTCTAAAAACTCCTTCAAAGTCCCCGGGGAATAAAAACCTAGCATACGTATTCTCTCGGCAACCTCATCCACAATTTTTTCTATTTTATTGTATTCTTCCTCAAAAAATACATGCTTGGTATGGAAGTCGATCCCCTCTACATTCCAATGCGCATTCCTCAATTTGGTATACAGCAAATACTCGTCCGCCAAAAGTTTACCGAGCATGGCCACTACGGCCTTTCTATTGTCTTTTTTTATTCCGATAGTTGCTTGTGTTGTTTCCATAATATATAAATGATTTTATTTTTTGTTAATAACAACAAGTTAAGGCGATTCCATCGGAACCATTGATCGAAACAATTTTTTGCTTTGCTCTTTTAAAATGATGCCCATATTTTTGGCAGAACCAAGCCAGAAGAATATAAAACTGACTGTCCTATCCTATTTTTAGTATGATTTTGTCTTTCTAGTAAACTACCTCGGGGCAGGCCTGTCTACCGATAGGCAGATTAAAATCTCGATTATCGAGTAAATTATTCCTTTTTGCCATCACCGGTAAGTGTGTTGACGATCCCGTCCATTACATTGAGCCATAAATAATTAAAAAATGATTTGGTATTATCCCTCTCTGTATATATTTCCCCATACCGGTAGCCCTGTTTGTCCGTTTTGGAGCCGTCGTTGGTGAAAATATTACCAACGAATGTGAGCAGTTTATTTACTCCCATTCTATCCTTTTTAAGAACGGTAAATCGAAAATCCTCATAGTTCATTTTCATATCGCCACTAGAACTAATTGCATCACCACTAACTGTAAAATACAATTCTTGTACATCCCCTTCGGCCTCTGTACGAAGATTGGATCTTAAGAATTGATTGATGCTTTCGGATTTAAAATCTGTGACAACGCCAGATACATAAAATGCATCGTTCTCCTTGTTGGCATCAAAATTCCATGTTAGCTCAATCGGGGCTTCACCCATGAGTTGGGCCATAACTTTAATTTGGGTCTTTTCTCCATTTTTGTAAGTATTGGAGACATTTCCAATTGTAGCCTCAAGATCGGCGAATACAATCTCTCCAGGCACTGTACCCCTTTTTACCAATTCGGAATACGCAATATATCCGTTGTTTATTTTAACCTCCGAAACATGTAGATCTATGGGCAACTCCCGTAACATACGGCTGTATAGTTTTTTTTGTTCATAGTCATCCTGAACAAGCTTGTCGCGATATATTTCCATTTTTGGTTTTTGGAGAGCCAACGATGAGGAGTTTAGAAAAAATCGCTCTTTATTAAATCCAAAGTCCATATTGACCATCCTAAGCTCGGGGATTTTCAAATCAATATAATCATGCTCTTTGTCCAATTTTTTAGAAAGCGTTATCTTATCATACTTGGACTTCAAGTATAAATTACTAAGTTCCATTTCTTGGTTCTTGATATTTATACCGCCAAGGTTTACAGCCTCATATGGTCCAAGATCCGCATATACCAATCCCGTACTCAAATTGTAATCCCCATAGGAAAATGGTATTTCCCGTTCTATAGTTTCCTTATCCAATTTTAGATTTTCAAGGGACAAATTCAAATTTTCCACCGAGAAAACTATAGAATCCCCGCCCTTTCCGAAAATCTTGAATTCCCCGTCCTCAATGGACAATTTGGCTATGGACAAAGTTCTTTCCATGGGACTGTCCGTTGCTGCAACCCCATTGTTTTTAACTTGATGTTCTCCTTGATAATATTCTGTTTTTGGCTTTAACAATCGAATTTTACGGATACTTATTGTGTTTCCAAATATGGCTTGGTAAAAGCCTATACCCTTTAGGTCAATAGCCTCGAGGCTCATCCCCGCTTTTCTAAAATTGGCATCCTTTTCCAAAATATCCAACCCAACCTCAGTTAATCTTACCGAACCCCGTATCAGATTTACCTGAATTTGATCATAGGTCAAATGCATATGATCCGGTGTTTGTTGGCTCAGATAATTTTCAATATAACTCTTGGCCCTCAATTGTAGGATGGTCAACAAAAGCAGTATCAGGACTACTGAAACAGTGATGATCCAAACTATTCTTTTTTTCAGTTTGCGGTCGGCCATAATCAAATTAAAAATAAGCTACTATCTACAAAGTACGCGCATGCAATTTTTAATTAATGCTCCAACCACATTTAATATTGACTTTTTCCAAAGAGTAAGCCTATGAATCCAATGGAGTTATAATTTATATTGATGGGGACAATACGGTAGCCATACAATATCTATTCTTGTAAAAAATAAAAACAGTCATAATCATGAAGAAGATATTAAGTGTTTTAACAGTTGTAACAATGACAATTGTAGCCGCCAATGCCCAATCCATTTCTAAAAACGCCCTAGGTTTAAGGCTTGGAGACAATGACGGATTTGGAGGGGAAGTATCCTATCAAAGGGCGGTATCGGACAATAACAGACTTGAGTTTGATCTAGGTTGGCGCGATTCCAACAATGTTGATGCTTTTAAATTGGTTGGACTCTATCAATGGGTGATGCCTATAGAAGGACTATTTAACTGGTATGTGGGCGCAGGGGCAGGAATAGGCTCCTTCGATTCCCCTGGAGGAGATGGCGCCTTTGCCCTTGTGGCAGGTGACATAGGTATAGAGTGTAATTTTGATTTTCCTCTTTTGCTGTCCTTGGACATACGTCCAGAACTTGGTTTTAATGATGACTACTCGGACGATCTGGATTTGGATATCGCCTTAGGTATCAGGTATCAGTTCTAAAACTGATTAAAAATTAAAACAACATCTACCCTAGAATCAAGTTCTTTGATTTCTAGGGTATTTTCATTCTATAGTAGCTTAAAGTGAACCCATAAATAATTTCAAACTTTTAATTATCCAGTTTACCACAAGCAATTCCCACAGTTGTCCCCTATGAATAATACTTGTTACTTCATTAGAGTTTGTCTTCAAAGTTTTTTAAATTACTGAATTAAAATCAGTTAAATAATTAATAAGAATGAAAAAACTAGAGGGGCAGGTTGTAATCATTACCGGTGGGGCAAGAGGCATAGGTGAAGGAATCTGTAAAGTCTTTTGTAATGAGGGGGCCACCGTTGCCCTATGGGATGTGCTGGAAGAAGGCCAAAAAACCGCGGACAGGATTGCTAAGAACGGTGGTAAAATATTCTACCAAAATGTGGATGTTTCCAGCCAAGAATCTGTTGATAAGGCTGTTGCCAAGGTCATTTCCGAATTTGGAAAGATAGATGTACTCATTAACAACGCCGGAATAATTCGTGACCGATCTATTTTAAAAATGAGTCGTGAGGAATGGGACCAAGTTATCCGCGTAAATGTTGATTCCCTTTACATTACCGCCAAAGCCGTAGTACCCCATATGAAGACGGCCAATTATGGCAGGATTATCTCCGCCTCCTCCGTGAATGCCTTTCAAGGCGCCTTTGGACAGACCAACTATAGTGCCAGTAAGGCTGCTATAGTAGGCTTTACACATTCCCTGTGCAGGGAAGTTGGCAAATACAATATTACTGTTAATGCCATTGCCCCAGGATTTATTAAAACTGAAATGACGGATTCCATGCCTCAAGATGTCATACAGGCAGGAATCTCCATGATTCCTGTTGGACGCATTGGCACCCCGGAAGATATGGGACATGCCTATCTCTTCCTGGCTTCCAAGGAAGCCGGATTTATAAGTGGGCATACCTTGCATGCCAATGGTGGTGCCATGCCAATGTAATACAAGCCCATTGCACAACCAAGAAAATACATAATACCAATAGTACATTATTAATACCAGTGGGATGCAAACAAGTGTAAAACAAAAATTCAATTTAAAGAACAAGGTAGCCATTGTCACCGGTGCCAGTAAGGGTATTGGGGAATCTATTGCCAGAGGTCTAGCCGAATATGGAGCCAAGGTGGTCATTAGTTCCCGTAACCAAGAAGCAGTTGACCAAGTGGCAAATAATTTAAAAAAGGAAGGGTACGATGCCTTGGGGATAGCCTGCCATGTTGGTGATGAAGACCAATTAAAAAAATTGGTTGAGGAAACAATGAACGCTTATGGAGGGGTTGACATCCTAGTGAACAATGCCGCCACCAATCCGTTTTATGGCCCCTTGGACACCATGGAGAACGCCCTATTCGACAAAATAATGGACATAAATGCCAAGGCCCCTTTCCATTTGGCCAATCTATGTTATCCCATTATGAAAAAAAGCGGAGGCGGGAGTATCATTAATATTGCTTCGGTGGAAGGAATGAAACCAAGTGTTGGATTGGGATTGTACAGTGTTAGTAAGGCGGCCTTGATCATGTTGACCAAATCACAGGCAGTGGAATGGGGCAAATTTGGAATCCGTTCCAATGCCATCTGCCCAGGACTCATCAAGACCAAATTTAGTTCGGCCCTATGGCAGAACGAAAAAATATTGGATCAAGTAACCCGTCATTTACCTGCAGGAAGAATGGCCGTTCCGGACGAAATGGCCGGCCTGGCCTGTTTTTTGGCTTCTGATGCTTCCAGCTATTGTACTGGATCGGTTTTTACGGCCGATGGCGGGCATATGATTGCCGGTGGATTCAATTAGTCATTGGACAAAGCTTAGTACATCCCACACAATTTAAAAGGACATAAATCAAACCAAATGGAAGAAGAAAAATCGATCAATAAGGCGTACTCCACAGAAATTTCACAACTGTCGGATCTGACCCATTACCTAGGCAAGGAATTGGGGCTATCCAATTGGATAACTATAACCCAGGATATGATCGACACCTTTGCCAGAACAACCGACGATAATCAATGGATTCACGTGGATCCTGAAAAATCCGCCAAATATTCCCCCTATAAAAAAACGGTGGCACATGGATTTTTGGTCCTTTCCCTAGCCTCAAAATTCTGCTTTGAAACCCTCAAGATAAAAGATATTGCGATGGGGGTAAATTATGGATTGGACAAAGTGCGGTTTATGAATGCCACCCCAGTGGGCGCCTTATTAAGGGCTCGTGTATCTTTAATGGAATTCAGCCCTTTTGAAGGCGGGGCCAAATACAAATTAAAGCTTGTATTTGAGCTTAAAGGGGAAGAAAAACCGGCTTGTGTAGCCGAGTTTATTGCCCAAGCCTATGCAAACCCAAATAGTAAAAAAACAAGTTCGGCACCTAATAAGGTCGCTCCAGAAAAAATTGAAAGCAACAGTAATGAGAGTGTTCTTTTTGAAAAGGAAGGCGATATTGGAATTATCACCCTTAACAGGCCGTCAAGATACAATGCGGTTACCGACGATGTCGTGAACGGAATTACTGCCGCTATCAACATAATCCGCAAGGACGATGACATTCGCGCAGTGGTTATTACAGGAGCCGGAAAAGGTTTTTGTGCCGGTGCGGATATGGCGGTCTTCGGCCAAGTTACACCCGAAGAAGGCAGGGCATATATTACCAGTACCTACCAACCATTGATGCGCACTCTTTTTACCCTTCGTAAACCCATTATCGGGGCCATTAACGGAACTGCGGCCGGAGTAGGAGCTTCCCTGGCCCTTGCCTGCGATTTTAGGGTAATGTCCAAAAGCAGTGCTTTGCTGTACGCCTTTATTAATATAGGCTTAGGCCCCGACGGTGGCGGCAGTTGGCTTTTGGCAAGACAGGTGGGTTACAGCAAAGCCTTGCAAATAGCCGTGGAAGGCAAAAAAATAATGGCTTCGGAATGCCTGGATCTTGGCCTCACCAATAAATTGGTACAGGACGATACCGTTTTGCTTAAAACCGCCAAAAATTGGGCCCATGAATTGGCCAAACTGCCCACCCTAGCTGTTGGTGTTACCAAAGAGGATATGTTCTATGCCATGGGACATGATCTATATGATACCATTGCTTATGAAGCGGAAAAACAAGTTGCCACTTTTGGGAGTCGCGATTTTGCAGAAGGTGTCAATGCCTTTTTGGAAAAGCGTCCCGCTAAATTTATTGGCAAATAACTCATTATTTAAGATAGAGCTACCATTTTCAAAAGATATCCTAAGCTGATTATACATGAAGAACGGAGCTTCCAAAAACTAAACAAATGAATTTCGACGATATAAAAAATAGGATAAAAGCCTTTGTTAAGGAGGAACTATTTCCTTTGGAACCCTGGATATTAAATTGTAGCTGGGATGAAAAACTACCAAAGCTGAATGAACTTCGAAAAAAAGTAAAAGACGGCGGACTTTGGCTACCCCAGGTCCCAAAGGAATACGGGGGTTTAGGGCTAAGCAATACCCAGCATGGGGAAATCAGCGAAATTTTAGGTACCAGTCCCTACGGACATTATTGCTTTAATTGTCAGGCCCCTGATGCCGGCAACATGGAAATATTGATCGAGTTCGGGACCAAGGAACAGAAAGAGGCATACCTCTACCCTCTTCTAGCAGGAGATATTAGGAGCTGTTTCGCCATGACCGAACCCGATTATGCAGGCTCCAATCCTGTAAATATGGGCACAATGGCCTTTAAAAAGGATGGCCATTATATAATAAACGGTCATAAATGGTTCACCACCGGTTTTGACGGGGCCTCATTTGCCATTGTAATGTTGATAACCAATCCGGAAGCATCAGAAGCGCATAAAAAGGCAAGCCAAGTTATTGTCCCCATCAATACCCCAGGTCTGGAATTTATTAGAAACATTCCCATAATGGGACATGCAGGTAACGGCTGGGAAAGTCATTCCGAAATTAAATTCCATAATGTAAAAGTGCCCTTGACGAATGTATTGGGCGGAGATAGCGAAGGATTTACCATTGCCCAAAAACGATTGGGACCGGGACGTATCCACCACTGTATGCGATGGATGGGTATATGTGAACGCTCTTTTGACCTAATGTGCCAACGGGCCGTGTACAGGGAATTGGCACATGGAAAAACATTGGCCGATAAACAGACCGTCCAAAACTGGATTGCAGAATCCAGGGCCGAAATTAATGCTGCGCGATTATTGATCCAGGATGCTGCCCATAAAATTGATACTCAGGGAGCTTATAAAACCAGAAAGGAAATTTCTATCATTAAGTTTTATTGTGCCAACGTGCTTCAAAAGGTGGTAGACCGTGCCATTCAGGTCCATGGTGCCTTAGGCCTAACGGACGACACCATTCTGGCTTTCTACTATAGGCATGAACGGGCTGCCCGAATTTATGATGGGGCCGACGAGGTGCATAAGAGCAGCTTGGCCAGACAGATTTTAAAAGAATACAGAATTTAAGAATTATGTTGAATCCATGGAACGATAAATCCACAACCATCCGTAAAGGGGAAGAATTGCAAATGGAGAATTTACAATCCTATTTGCAAGATTTTTTTACCCACAAAGGCGATTTAAAAGTTACCCAATTTCCAAGTGGTTTTTCCAACCTTACCTATTTGGTACAATTGGGAAATAGGGAATATGTATTGCGAAGACCGCCCATTGGTGCCAATATAAAATCCGGTCACGATATGAAGCGTGAATACGACATATTAACGGCCTTAAAACCCAACTACGGTAAGGTCCCGGCACCAATACTTTATTGCCAAGACGAATCCATTCTAGGCTGCCCCTTCTACTTGATGGAACGGGTGGAAGGGGTTATTTTAAGGGCAAAAATGCCGGTTGAAATGATTCCCTCCAAAGTACTGATGCAGGGCATATCGAACAGTTTTGTAGATACATTTGTTGATCTTCATCAACTGGATGTAAAGGAAATAGGTTTGGATGATTTTGGTAAACCCCAAGGATATATGCAACGTCAAATTGAAGGTTGGACCAGGCGATATTACAAATCCAAAACCGATGAAATTCCCAGAATTGAAGCTGCCGCAAAATGGTTGGGAGAGAATATGCCCAAGGAACCAAAAGACTATTCCCTGATCCATAACGATTTTAAATACGACAATTTGGTGCTGGATTCCCAGGATTGGACCAAAGTTAATGCGGTGCTGGATTGGGAAATGGCCACTATTGGAAATCCATTGATGGATCTTGGTACCACATTGGGCTATTGGGTCAACCCCAATGACCCTGACTTTATGAAGGCCCTAAACCTTACCCCGACCCATCTTCCCGGTAATCTTACACGGGAGGAGGTGGTGCATCAATACAGTCTAAAAAGTGGACAAACAGTAAATCATATAATCTTTTATTATGTCTACGGCCTGTTCAAAATAGCTGTAATCATCCAACAAATATACTTTCGCTATAAGAAAGGATTTACTCAGGACCAGCGCTTTGCAAAACTCATCGATGGAGTAAACCTGCTTGGAGAAATAACACACATGGCCATCGCCAAAAAAAGATTGGACCGCCTTTTTTAAACCTTTTGTGCGTTCTTAAATCTTCCTTTGCCATTTTTTGTTATCTTCAAATCCAAATAACAACAACCAAAATAATGATGAAACAGTGGCTTAAAACCAGCATAAATTTAAAAACTTTGCTAACCCTGATATTAATATCCTCTTGTTTCAGCAATGGCTGGAGCCAAGAAAACCTTAGCAAAACCCCTAATTTCATCATCATCTTTGCAGACGATCTGGGCTATGGCGACCTAGGTACCTACGGGCACCCAACCATTAAAACACCCCATCTGGATCAAATGGCCGCGGAGGGGCAAAAGTGGACCAATTTTTACGTAGGTGCCAGTGTGTGTACGCCCAGTAGGGCGGCATTATTAACTGGAAGATTGCCCGTAAGAAGTGGTATGGCCAGTGATAAGCGCAGGGTGTTGTTCCCCGACTCCAAATACGGGCTACCCAGTTCAGAGATTACCTTGGCGGAACAATTAAAAAAAGTTGGTTATAGTACAGCATGTGTTGGCAAGTGGCATTTAGGCCATAAGGAAGAATACCTACCTACCAATAATGGGTTTGATTACTATTTTGGTATCCCCTACTCCAATGATATGGATTTTGTGGGGGATTATAAGACCTTCAAAGAATCTAAAGGGAGTTTGCCCACCGAAAACTTTAATGTGCCCTTAATAAGAAATACGGAAATAATAGAACGCCCTGCCAATCAAAATACCATTACCAAAAGATATGCAGAGGAAACCATTTCTTTTATCAAAAGAAATAAGGATAGTCCTTTCTTTATATACTTGGCCCACAATCTTCCCCATATTCCGTTATTTGCCTCAGAGGATTTTTTGGGTAAAAGTAAAAGGGGAATATATGGCGATGTATTGGAGGAAATTGATCATGGCATAGGACAAATAATTGCTGCCCTAAAGGAAGAGGGATTGGACAAAAACACCATTGTAATCTTTACCTCGGACAATGGCCCTTGGCTTTCCTACGGAATTAATGGCGGAAGTGCCGGTCTGTTAAAGGCCGGAAAAGGCATGACCTGGGAGGGTGGAATGCGGGAGCCTTGCATTTTCTGGTCGCCGTCCAACATTAAACCGGCTGTGGTTAGCGAACTGGGCACCACCATGGACCTTTTCACAACCTTCAGCGCCTTGGCCGGCGTACCCTTGCCCAAGGACAGGGTTATGGATGGTTTTGACCTAAGTGGCACCCTTTTTAAGAACACACCCAGCCCGCGAAAGGAAGTTTTCTATTATAGGGGAACACAACTATATGCTGCCCGACTAGGAGATTATAAAGCCCATTACATTACCCAGGGATCTTATGGCCAATTTGGGGAAAAAGAAGTTCACGATATCCCAATCCTATACAATTTAAGCGAAGACCCATCAGAGAACTTTGATATTGGAGCAAGTCATCCAGAAATTCTTGCAGATATAGACCGTATGGTCAAGGAGCACCAGTCCAAACTAGTTATGGGCAAGGACCAATTGGCGGATAAGGAATAGTTGGGGCACCAAAGCTACTTGGAAGTAGTTACTATAACATTGGCCATGAATACCATAGTCACTATATAGAGCCCTCACCTACCGCTTTCCGGCGTGCGAGTTTTCCCGCTATAATACTCATAATCAAAATCTGACTAGCATGGTATATCATTAGGGGCAACAAAATAATTCCAATGGATGCCATCTTCCCAAACAAAATTTTAGAAAAAACAGTACCATGTACAAGTGACTTTTTTGTCCCACAGAACTGGGCAGTAATTTGATCTTCCAGATTGAATTTTAGTTTTTTAGCCGTAATTCCAGTACTAAAAAACACCAAAAAGAATAGGGCCAATACCCCAATAAAAAGCATTACAAAATCCAAAAGGGATACCGAACCGAATATTTTTGCCTCAAATGATTCCGCAAAACTTTTGTAAATAATGAGCAATATAATCGACTTGTCAAAAAGCGACAATTGACTACTGTATTTTTGTGCCAAAACCCCCAAAAACCGCTGCAGAAGAAGCCCTAAAAAGACGGGGACCAAAATTTGCAGTAAAAGTTTTGTGTATATTTCCGTGAAGTCGAAATCTGCCTGGGTATTCTGAACAAAAAGTCCCATCCATATTGGCGTTAGCACTATCCCTATAATACCTGAAATACTCGCGTTAAAAATGGCTGCCGGGATGTTTCCCTTGGCCATGGCGACCATTACAACAGAGGAAGATACCGTGGACGGTAGGGCTGCCAAAAAAAAGAAGGCCAACCAAAGTGTCTCCTGTTCTTCATTTTGCATTAGTGGATAAAATGTTAAAACAATAAGTGGAAATATCAAAAAGGTAGATGCCTGCACCAACAAGTGCAACTTCCAGTTCTTAAGTCCGGCCTTTAATTTTTGGGGACTCAATTTTAATCCATAAAAAAAGAAGATCAATGAAATTCCTATTGCACTAATTGTATCGATAGGAACGCGACTGTCTGCCGTACCCCATTGTGGAAAAATATAAGCTATACCAATAACAGCTATTATGGACAGAACAAACCCATCGATCTTAAATTTCATACTCAATCCCTGTTTTACAGTTTGCCCATTAAATTAATTGAGGTAGTCCTGTGATAGATAAATTAAAAAAAACCACTGCGAACAATAAGCTGGCAAAATTAAGATTTAATCGCAAAATATATAAAGATCTACCCGCTTAAATCAGATTATGGAATCTGTACAAAAAAAGGAAGTGGACAAAATACATTAATCAATTAATTTTCAAAACCTTAGCTCCTTTAACATGACGTTCTTTAAGTTCAAAAAGCGCCTTATTGGCCTCCTCCAAGGAAAATATTTGAACTTCTGGCCTAATGGAAGCATTAGCTGCCAAAATTAGAAAATCTTCAACATCCTTGGCCGTTAAATTGGCAACCGACTTAATTTCCTTCTCCATCCATAGATGGTCTTGATAGTTTAAATTTTGTAGGTAACCTTTATCCGTCCCTTCCTTTCGAATGGCATTGATGACCAACCGGCCTCCTTTTTTTAAATTGGCAAGAGCTTCCACCACGGGTTTCCAGGCAGGCGTGGTGTCTATGATAACATCCAATTTCTCCGGGCAGGCATTTGAGGTATCTCCGGCCCATTCCGCCCCCAATTCCTTTGCAAAAGTCCGTTCCTCCTCCTTTCTGGCAAATACGAATATTTTGGTCTTGGGGTATGAATACTTCAATATTTTTAAGACAAGATGTGCGGAGGCTCCAAAACCGGTAAGTCCCACATTGTCGCCATCCTTTATTTGGGCAAGCTGTAAAGATCGATATCCTATTGCCCCTGCACAGAGAAGTGGAGCCGCTTCGGCATCGGAAAAAAAATTAGGTATTTTGTGCGCATATTTTTCAGGAACGGCCATGTACTCCGCATACCCTCCATTGACATCCTTTCCCGTGGCCAGAAAATGATCACAAAGATTTTCTATTCCATCCAAACAAAACTTGCACAAGCCGCAAGCGGAATAAATCCAGGCCACCCCTACCCGATCTCCTATCTTAAATTTCGATGTCCCAGTTCCTAATTCAGTAACAATTCCTACCACCTGATGTCCGGGTACCACAGGAAAAACTATTGGGGCTATTCTCCCCTCTATTTCATCCAGCTCCGTATGACAAACCCCACAAACCGAAATCTTTATCAATACTTCCATGTCTTTAGGTACGGGAACGGGAATATTTACCATGGTCAAAGGATTCCTGTTTTCCTTTAAATTGCTTACTCCATTCAATATCATTGCCTTCATATGCGCTGGTCATTTTATTGTCCAAAACCCTTCCTTATCCAATCATACAATCCGTAAATACTAGTCAATAACGTTGTAGGCAATATCAACCACCTCAAATTTTCCATAGACGAATTCCCCATCTGGGTAATGCCATGTAGCTTCTCCATAAGTGGGCAGTTGGTAGCCGTTAACATTTTTATAATTACCTGCAGGAGTTGAAAAAGGAAACGCTTTCATTTCAGAAACGGAATAGCGATCATTGGAAACAAAATTAACAAGCTGTCCCTTTTCGTTGAAGTATAAAATAGCAGATATTATAGTGCCATTGTTATTAAAGGTGGCTTTTGCGCTTAAGTTATCCAAGGTTTCCCAGCTTATACTATCATCTATAAGAGCGGCTGGGGCAAATAGACATAGATCATTAAAAAAGGTCACCGTTTCCGTGGGATACAATTCCGGTTCTGCAAGGTCCACCACCGAAAAAAGGGACAAGAGTTTTATTTGCATCCTGGCCGCTTCATTGATGTACTTATGATAGCCATAAGTGGGCAGACCCATTACCTGGGCCTTCATAAAGAACAATCGGGTGGGCGAAACGAAAAAATTATATTGTTCCGAAGTAAATTTGAACCAATCCTTGCCCTTGTCTCGCATTTCTCCTTTAAACACAATTTTAACATTTTTTATCTTGGGCTTTCCTACCGCACCCACATAAACCAGATACTTTTGAACGCACATTGGCAAAGGAGCCAAATCCTCTTCAGTTAGAAGTTCAGGAGTTGGGGCTTTTATGTTCATGGCAGAAGCAACATCCTCTTTAAAACCTCTTTCAAATATCAAATTGGACATACCTACAATGGCCACCACCATTATAATAGCATTCGCAATTGTCCCATATTTGGCATCTGCCCAGGTCGTAAAAATTAAACTTTGTGAAAGAATCACAACTACAATTCCAAGTAATGGCCACCAGTCCTTTCTTAAAAGCAATCCAAGTGCTGTCACTATAAAAAATAGTGCCGCCAAGAACCAAAGTATTCCCATTGGCCTGGAGATTTCCTTGGTGAATTGTTCCATCTCCCCAAATTGGAAGGCTTTGGCAAAACCCAGAAGATGGATAAGGCCGTGTAGAATAATTAACAACAGCAATACAATGCGCATATCTACCCCTTTGAAATTAAAAATAAACAATACTTATAACTCATAGGTATTTGTTCAATGGTCCATCAAATTTGCAAGGGATTCGCTATCAATTATAAATTCTGTTATGGCAAAGGCCTCTTTCCTATTACTGCGAAACAATGTTACGAAATGTGCAACCTCCTCCTCAAGATGTTCATGCTCCCTAATTATTATGCTGGCATCGGCCTTCATATAATCCTCCACCATTTGACCCAATTGTGTTCTATGTCTTTGAACTTTCTCCAATAAATCCTGGCATTTATTCTTTAGGTCGAATAATCCAACTTTTAGTTCTTTTACCATATCCAAATTTTCCGGCTTGGTTATCCACATAAAATATTTGTCTATTAAATGGTGTAAAAAGCGCAGGTCGTCCTTATAAAACTCCAAATCAGATTTCCAATGCTCCGTTAAAACATACAACTCGGACCATGGTCCGTCCTTTACATATTTGTGGTCCTTATTGCTTTCGGTATGTTCCATTATATTAAATTTTAAAGATTATAGCCTAAAATTAGTTTAGTCACAGGTCTTTGGAAATGACATATATCAGGTGCCTATAAGTGATGCATGACAACGGTCATTTTGAACATGGAATTTATGCAGTAGCTTGGGAAAAGAAATCGAAATCAGCAAATGATGAAAACCATTCTCTACGCAACGGACTATTCCCAAAATTCGGTCGCTGCCTTAAAGTTGGCCCACCTAATGACGAAAAAATTTGACGCAAAATTGTTTGTAATGCACGTTTTTGATATTCCCCTAACCCTGAGTACCGTATCTATAAGCCACTTAAAAAAGGAGAAAAGATTATTGATAGAAAACAAATCCAAGCTGAAAGAGTTTTGCAAGGAACATCTGGGTGATACCTGGGAAGGTGGCGATATTAATTTTATAGTTGAAGAAAACGTTTCGGTAGTTCAAACCATCTTGAAGAAAGCAACAGAACTTGAAATTGATCTCATTGTTTTAGGGGCCAAAGGCACAAGTGCTTTAAAGCAATTTTTTATGGGAAGTGCAACAACAGCATTGATCAAAAAGGCTCCTTGCGCTGTTTTGGCAGTACCGGCCACGTTCACCCTCGAAAATTTCCAAAGCATGGTTTATGCCACCGATTTTGAACAGGCCGACATTTTTGCCATCAATAGGCTTGTGGAAATTGCTAAGAAATTCAACTCTAAAATAAGTATTGTTCATATATCAACCAGTGCAGAATATGCCGGTGATCAGCAGATGGAATGGTTTAAAGAAATGCTATATCAAAAAGTGACTTATGACAAAATGGAATTTGATCTGATATTTGACGATGACATTTTTGAAGGATTAAATAGGTATTTGGAAAATGCACATGCCAGTATGTTTGCTATGTTGGAACGAAAGGACAACTCCTTTTCCCAAAGATTCCTACAAGAAGATAAGGTAAAAAAAATGGTGTCTGCTACTACCATCCCATTAATAAGTTTCAACATTGGGGGACTATAGGCTGTCCTGCAGAATACTGAACATATGAGATTCTCCTTTGCTGTGTCCATTCAAAAATTACACGATAGACCTTATTCCTACAGCTAACGATTAAACCTTTTTATTAATCTTCTTTACCTTCTTTTTGGGTCTTACCTATGGAAACCCATTTTGAATTACTCTTAAAATTATATTGAGTTGATGAATTTGACAATTTCTGTATGGATGTTATCGGTTGCCCATTCCCATAAAATAGGGCCTCAACAATTATTTTTAATTTCTTATTTAAAATTATTCTAAATAGTTTTGCACAAGATAAATTTCCATTCTATTTTAGCGCCTTATTTATAACCAGTCTAATTTAAAATAAGATGAGAAATTTATTTCTAATAATCAATCTGTTAATAGCCACCTCCATTTTTGCCCAAAATTATGGGACGGTTAGCGGAACTATACTTGACAGTGACAAAAATCCTGTTCCTTTCGCCAATATTTTTATAGAAAACCTTAAAAAAGGTGGAATGGCCGATGAGTTTGGAAAATATACCCTAACAGAAGTACCCTATGGGGATTGGCAAATTAAAGTTAGTTCGGTAGGATTTCGGACTATAAAATTTCCCATAACCGTATCCTCTGCCAATATCGATAATCAAGTAATAAAGCTTAGTATGGACAACCCTTTGAGCGAAGTAGAAGTATTTGGCAGAAGATTGTCACATCCAGATAAAATAGAGGCCCTTACACGTCTTCCTTTGGAGCCTTACGAACAGATTCAGAGTATATCGGTCATTTCAGAGAAACTAATAACAAATCAAGGTGCCCTTACCATTTCAGAAGCTACCAAAAACGTTCCCGGAGTATATACTTTTGCCACCTATGGCAACAAACGTGAGAGTATGTCCTCCCGAGGTTTTAGAGGCATCCCCATCCTAAAGAATGGGGTTAGGGTCCATTCTGATTTTAGGGGTGTAGGTATTTTGACCGATATGCAGGGAGTGGACAACATACAGGTATTAAAAGGCGCAGCTTCAATTACACAAGGGGTTGCGACAGATTTGGGAAGTCCGGGAGGAGTTATCAATATTGTAACCAAGACACCGATCTACCAATTTGGGGGAGCGGTTACCCAACGCTTCGGCAGTTTTGGGCAGGTAAGGCCTACCTTCGATATTTATGGCCCTATAGATGACAATCAGTCTGTAGCCTTCCGTATCAATGGTGCCTTGGAACGGGCAGATAGTTTTAGGTCTGGTGTAAGTTCCGAGCGCATCTATATCAATCCTTCCCTACAATGGAAAATAGACGATAGGACGAAGATTACCCTTGAGTTTGATCATTTTGACGATAGCAGAACCCCCGATCTAGGAACCGTAAATCTGGCCTCCAACGATGTAAGTGCCATTTATGACCTCCCTACAGATCAATTTCTAGGATTTGCAAACGACCGTTCACTTACCAAAAATACCACCTATTCACTGAGGTTCGACAGGCAGTTGAACGATAAACTTACTGTGAAGACTGCCTTTTATAAATCCCATTTAAAATTGGACGACAAAGGTGCCAGTCTTGGAAGTGTAGTTTCCATAGATGATGTGGAGCAATACAATCTGCGTACCAGAGGCTACTCTACCTCTACCCGAAACGATGATAATGGTGTTTTACAGATTGATCTAATTGGTGATGATGTTAAAACTGGAAGAATCAATCATACCTTTCAGGTGGGGTTCGACTATAGAACTTCAAAATATAGTACAACTAGTCAATCCCTTAGCGCCTTGGACACCATCAATGTTTTTGAGAGCAATTCCAATACTTTGCCCAATGTAACACTCAACAGTGGGAATCCCGGAGGTGCAGAAAGCAAATCCCTGGGCCTTGTGGCACAGGACGTGGTTTCCTGGACAGAATGGTTCAAAACATTTTTGGGAATCAGATATAGTACAACGGAAACCATTACGGATACAGAAAATGATAAAAGTGACGCCTTTAGCCCACTGGGAGGCATCATAGTCAATCCCTTCAAAAATATTAACGTTTTTGCCTCCTACACCAATAGTGCCTATCCAAGAACTGCTGCACGGCTAAGTGTCAATGGCGAAGCTCTGGGTAATGAACGATATGACCAATTGGAAGCTGGTATAAAAACGAGTTGGCTTGCCGACCGTCTGCGATTTAACCTGACCCTTTTTAAAATCAACAATAAGAATATTAACTTACCTGTATACGACGAGAACTGGGTAGCTACGGGCTATTACCAAAAAGGTGGCAACGACCAAAGACAGGGAGTTGAGGTGGAACTTACCGGGCGTATACTGGAAAATTTGACCGCAGTTGCCGGTTATTCCTATATTGATGCGCAGTACAAGGAACACACCTCTTTTGTTTATGGTTCGGCACCACTTAACACCCCTAAACACACTGCGAATGTATATCTGGACTATAAATTTCAAGGTCCGCTCCAAGGACTTTCATTAGGAGGCGGTGTTTACTACACTGGAGAAAGGCCTATCAACGATTGGTCGTCCGGGGCAGTTACCCATCAGGGAATAGTTCCCAACGAAAAACCATTCAATGTAGAGGCTTATACCTTGACCAATCTTCAGGCAGGATTTAAGTTCAACCATCATTGGGATGTTAGGCTAATGGTAAACAATGTTTTTGACCAAATTGGTTACAACGCCTATCGTACCAGCTATATTAACCAGACCGACCCTAGATCCTTTGCTGGGATATTACGATATACACTTTAATAGCTAAAAAATAGCCCGAACATGTCCAAAAAAACTAAAAAATATACCTTCAGAAAATTTATAAACGATGCGCATCTTTGGTTGGGAATAGGCAGTGGAATTATTTTATTCCTTGTCTGTTTAAGTGGCACGGTATTAACTTTTGAGGAGGAAATAAAGACGCTCTTTGCCAAAGAATTTGTAGTTGCCGATGCAACGGGAAGCCCTCTTTCCATGAAGGAACTGTCGGAATCTTTGTCCAAGGAAGGAATCGTGACCAATGTTACCATCCCTGCAAAAACGAACGAAGCCTTTAAATTCAGTATAAAAACCTCCCCCAAGGAAAGAAGGGGCACCACCTTTTTCGTTGACCCATATTCCGGGGAATACCAAAAAGTTCAAAAATCCAATTTGGACGGATTCTTTATGACCATGTTTAAAATGCACAGGTGGTTATTGTTGGAAACCGAAGTAGGAAGACCTATCGTAGGCGTTGCCACCCTTATCTTTCTGTTCTTGGCGGTAAGTGGAATTATCTTGTGGTTTCCCAAAAGGATGAAGTGGAAGAATTTTAAGCCAGGCTTCAAAATTAAGTTCAATGCAAACTGGAAGCGGATCAACCATGACCTACACAACACACTTGGATTTTATGCGTGTATCTTTTTGGTCATCATGTCGCTAACCGGGCTATTTTGGTCCTTTGAATGGTATCGCGACGCTGGCAGCAAGGTATTGGGCACCAAGGTTTTTGGAAATCGCGGTGGTGGTCCACAGTTTGAATCGGCACTAGAGCCCGGTAGCTCGCAAAAAACCTTTGAGGAGATACTACAGCTTACATCAGCGGAGTTGGCCTATGAAGGTGAGACCACTATTACCATACCGGCTAAGGACAATGAGGTCTACACCATTACCAAAAACAATAATTCCAGATTTTCACCTGTCATAACCGACAAGCTTATATTGGATAGGGATGGAACCCTTCTACATAAAGAACTTTTTGCCAATAAGCCATTGAACGTTCAGATAGCCTCTTTGATCAAGCCCATACACATGGGTACCATATACGGCACCTTTTCTAAAATTATTTACTTTCTTGCCTGCCTAATTGCCACTAGTTTGCCCATTACAGGAACCCTTATCTGGATCAACAAACTAAAAACCAAAAAGGCGAAAAAGAAGCAGCCTGCATTTGTCTAAACCCCATTGTATATGGTTACAACATCTTTAAGTTAAAACAGGGCCTTTAGTGGCCCTTTTCTTTTCCGCCACTCCAGCGCAGTATAAGATATCCGACCAAACCTGAAACAACAGACCCAATTAAAATACCAACTTTGGCGGAATCAATAAATATTACATTGCTTGCAAACGCCAAATTGGCTATAAAAATGGACATGGTAAAACCTACTCCTGCCAAAATAGCTATTCCCGAAATCTGGAGGAAATTAATGTCCTCTGGCAATACAGCAATCTTTAATTTAATCCCTATCCAGGATAATAATGTAACACCAACCAATTTCCCCAAAAACAAGGCTATAGCGATATTCATCATCAATGAAGTATTCAATTCCATATTAGTTCCAAATACAACTCCTGCATTGGCCAAGGCAAAAATAGGCATAATAAAATAAGCCACCCAACCATGAAGTCGATGCTCCAATTTTTGTAGGGGCGATGTAAATTTATCGGTCAAATCCTCCAAATCGTCCATATGCCCTATTTGTTCATTGGATAATACCGGAACATTCTCGTTATTGGATTGGGCAATACCGGTCATGATTTTGGATAAATTCTCCTTAAAATACTGCATATCTATCTTTTGACGAATTGGCACGGTAAAGGCAACAAGTACACCCGCTATAGTTGGATGTATACCCGACTTTAAAAAAAGTACCCAAATTATAACCCCAAGAATTACTGTCCAGTACTTGGAATAGACCCCCTTAAACCCTAGAAAAGAGAGTATTAGCAATGGAATTAATGCATATAAAATTAATAGCCAATCTACCCCTCCGCTATAAAAAATGGCAATGACCATTACTGCCCCCAAATCATCCACTATGGCGAAAGCAGTAAGGAATATTTTAAGGCTTAGGGGAACCCTATCCCCTAATAGTTTCAAAATTGCCAAGGAAAAAGCAATATCAGTTGCCATAGGAATACCCCAGCCTTGGGCCGTTTGGGGAGAGTCATTTAAGAATAGAAATAACAACAAAGGAAAGATCATTCCCCCGATAGCCGCGAACAAAGGAAACATTGCTTTTCGAAGTCCGTTAAGTTCCCCTATCAGAAGCTCCCGTTTAATTTCCAATCCGATCAGAAAGAAAAATAAAGCCATGAGGCCGTCGTTGATCCATAGAATAAGCGGTTTTGTAAGCTGAAAAGATTCAGAGCCGACACCAATTTTATACTGCCATAAGGAATTGTAGGAATCACTAAACCCGGAATTTGCCCAAATCATGGCAATGAGTGTAGCACTAAATAATAGGATACCACTTAAACTCTCTATTTTTACGAATTTCTGAAAGGGTGTAAGAATAATTCTTTTGATCATAAAATTTAAATGTAAGTGAACAAAAAGGTCATAAATGTAAAAATACATAAATGCATTAAATAGCAATGGAAAGGCTATTATTCATAGATTTTGATTTAAAAAGAATTTGTACTCTTATTACTAAGGATCAATTACATAGGAAGCCGATAAGTAGAAATCAGGTAGCCATCCATTCCCAATTTTTACAATTTAATTAACAAACAGTAACTAATAACCTTCTATGAATCTTCTAATCAAACTCGATTTTTGAGACCAGCCTTAACATTTTTCCACTTAAGGAAAATAGCCAGTGCAATTGTTCTGTAACCAAGTGGGCTTCCTGAAGTTCGCGCTCCAATTTTATGTCTACCCTTGAGGAAAGTTCAATATTCTTGGGTACAAAGGAGGGAAGCTGTTCCTTGGCGAACTGATTGTTATGGGAATCAATGGGTGCCTGGTCGGATTTTGAATTCTCTAAGGCCTGAAGTACCTGCTCCAAATTTTCATCAATTTCAGAAATAAAATTTTTAAATTTTAACGAAGCCTCAGTAGTAGGATTGTTCTGGATAAAAGTACTGAATGACGCCAAAGACGAAAGAAAGGTATGGTTAAGCACAACCAGTTCATATATTTTATCCAAATTTTTCTGTTTGGACACAGGTTCTTGGGCCATTCTCTGAAAGGCCGAACTGAGGTTGGAAGTTTCTACGAAAGCCTCCTTTCGGGATACCTTATAAGTGGTAGTCACCTTACCCTTTTGTTCGTAATAACGGGCAATTTGGGCAAGAAATGCTCTATTGGCCTTAACGCTATTTTTTATTTGCTCTCGGATCTCCATAAATCCCCAAGCCGGCAAAATCCATAACATGGCCACAAAAGACAGACCTGCTCCAATAAGCGTATCCAATACTCTGTACTGTATAACGGTTATCACATCTGGACGAATAATGGCGTAAACAAATACTACTGTAAGTGTTATGAATGTTGCCCCTGCCCTATAATTCTTCTGGACCATTGAAAAGGCAATAACCAATGACACCACTCCCAAAGCTCCAAACATATAGGGGTTCTGTATTAGAAATACAAAACCGGTTGCAATAGCGCCTCCTATAAGTGTTCCAATAATTCTATCTTTTGTACGGGATTTGGTAAGGCCATAACTGGGCCGCATTATAACGATAATGGTTAAGAGTATCCAATAAGGGTTCTGAAAATCAAAAAAGTTACCTAGGGCATACCCGATCATTACTGTCACTGACAGCCTTAACGAATGTTTAAATATGGCAGACCTAAAACTAAAGTTGCTCAGCAATAGTTTGGGATCGTAATCTTGGGCAACTATAAAACGTTTGGCAGCAGCCTGGTCTACCAAATCCACCGAGCCCATATCAGGATTCCCTAGAAGCCATTTTATCTTTTTGAGCTTTTCAAATTGTTTTTCAAGATATTGTAAAAGGTTTTGAAGCATTAGGAATCCCTCATAATCTTCAGTGCCCGTTTCCTTCCTGAAGCTGGCTATTTCGTGTTCCACCTTACCAAAATAATGTACCAATTTGGAATTTTTGGGAAACTTGCTTTGGTCGGTTCCTGCCTCGGCGATTATCCTTAATTGACCTGCCATTTCAAATATTAGATTCTGAAAGCTCTCTATAAACTCGGGGTGGTCTCCAAAAAGAGCATCCATTTTGTCATAATTGACCGGATTTGCTATAGCGGTTTCAAGCATGTCTATTAATTCAACAAAAATCAACAGTCTTTTGGCCTGATAACTTGACCTTCCTGAACTTTTCCTTGAAAGCAGTAAAATTTCCCTTAGGGTTTCATGATGTTCAATTAACTTACTTTGTATTTCATATAGTTTGGACTGCAATTCCAATCGATCCATCTTCGGACCTACCAATTTAGCCCGAGTTTCCAAAAATTCGGCGGTGAGCCTATAAGTTTCCCAAAAAAGCTCTTCGGTCTGCGCTTTGGGATTTATACGATACCAAAGTACGGCCAATAGCAAATACCATAGTCCACCCGCACCTATTAAAAGTGCGTATTCATAAATTTCGAGTTCCTTCGATTCATGGGCGAAACTCAATACCAGGGCCAGCAAGCCGGAAAAACTGATTAGGGAAGCCCGAAATCCATAAACCGAAATAAAGGCGATTGCAAAAGTTAGAAGCCCCAAAACAGGAATCAACAACCACGTTTCGAACTTGAGATAACCCCCAATAAAACTAACCAACATTACCAGCAGCGCAGAAAATAGGATCCCAAACTTCTTATGACGAAAATTGCCACTCACATCACTGGGCGAACTCCAAAAGGCCCCAAAGCAAAGCGCAAGTCCAATTTCTAAATGTCCCCATCTGATGGAAAGTAAAATAGGTACCGTAACCGCAATGGCAATCAGAATGGCCTTAGAGAAATTGGTACTTTTCAAAAAGTGCAGCAGTTCCCTAAAATTATTGAAAATGATTTGGCTGTATGATTTCAATACATAATTGTTCAGCCATAAAGATACGATTTGCCATGGCTAAGGCAAATAGTGGAATATTCTGTTTTCGGGAATTATTGTTTAAGAAAAAAAACTTGCCGAAGATGAAATCACATCAACAGACCCATAAATTAAACGTTTGTAGAAACTTTGAAATAAAATATAAAAATGATATTTTTGTTTAACCTTTTTTAAAAATTAATGAACAACGTTAAGAGTAATTTTAGCATTAAAGACCTTGAGAATCTTTCAGGTATTAAGGCCCATACCATTAGAATATGGGAAAAGCGATACAATCTTTTTCAGCCCAACAGAACGGACACCAACATAAGATGTTATGATTTAGAGAACCTACAAAAACTTCTTAACGTTACCTTTCTATACAATAACGGTTATAAGATTTCAAAGATTTCGCAGCTTGGAGAAGATAATATTCCTAAGGTTGTAAAAAATATGGTTGCGGAACAGAGGGACAACGGACATGTACTAAATTCCTTTAAAATGTCCATGATGAACTTTGATCAGGCACTATTTTTTAAAACATACAATGCACTTTTAAAGGAGAAATCATTTAGGGAAATTTTCTATGAAGATTTTATCCCTTTTTTAAACGAAGTGGGACTGCTTTGGCAGACCGATACCATTACGCCCTCCCATGAACATTTTATCTGCGCCCTGATCAAACAAAAGATTTTGGTAAATACAGAAAAGTTGCAATTCAGTACACCTACCAATGCCTCCAAAACTTTTGTGCTGTATCTTCCGGACAACGAAATACACGAATTGGGACTGATGTTCCTAAATTATGAAATCCTATCAAAAGGCTATCAATCCATTTTTCTTGGACAAAGCATTCCTATATTTAGTTTAAAGGATTTGGTTCCATTATATGATAATATTGTCTTCGTTTCCTATTTTACGGTACAACCGGACAAGGAAAGCATTATGGCATATCTAAATAATTTTCATGATATGTTACTGAAAGACACTGCTTCCGAGCTTTGGATATCGGGAAAAATGCTCCAAGAAATAAATAAAAGTAATTTGCCCAAAACTATTGTTGCCTTTTCCCAGATAGATCAATTGGTGCAAAATCTTTGACGACCCAAAATAGATATAAATTTGGAATCTTACCGCTAAGGAAGAAATCCTTGCAACCTTAATTTACCACCTAGGTTGTTAACCCGCTACCCTGGATGGCAGCCCTTTTTTTGAGTTCTAAAAATTCTATGCAATGCCCTTTAAAGGCTTTTTAAGCTTCAACTCCCTAAAATCAAGTTAAATTTTGTTTAATATTTAATTAAAAAGGTTAAACATTTTGTATCTTGTACCATACAACAGAAAATCATGGCAAAAAAGAAAACAATAACAGAAAACGACATTATCTCATCTTATATGGATTATGTCCTTGAACATAATGAAAACCCCAAATCGGTTTATGCCTTTGCGAAAGCCAACAACTTTGAAGAGTCTAAGTTCTATGAATTTTTTGGTTCGTTCGAAGCCATTGAAAAACATATTTTCGAAGCTTTTTTTAATAATACCATTTCTGTACTGGAAAAAAGCGAAGATTATAAATCCTTCGATGCCCGAAATAAGCTGTTAAGTTTTTACTACACCTTTTTTGAAAATTTAACGGCCAATAGAAGTTATGTAATGTACTCACTACACCGCCATAAAAACGGCCTAAAGGGACTATCGCTACTTTCAGGGCTCAAAAAGAATTTCACCTCCTACATAGAGGAATTGGACATTGAAACCTTGGACATTAAACAGGAACAAATAGATAAAATTCAACGTAGAGCACTGCAAGAATCGGCTTGGTTACAATTTTTATTGACCATTAAATTCTGGATGGAAGACACCTCGGCTGCCTTTGAAAAGACCGACATCTTTATAGAGAAATCGGTCAACACCAGTTTCGATGTTTTGAATATTGCGCCGCTCAAAAGTGTAATCGACTTTGGAAAATTTCTTTTCAAGGAAAAAATGCACATGAATTAAAAACATTCTATGAAAACAATAGACAATATACCTGTTTCTAAAATACATCGCGCTTCAAAACTGGTGTCCACGGGTGCCAGAGTTGGGGTAAATTATCTAAAGTATTATGGCGACAAACTAACGAAAACAGAGGTTGAGGCAAGATCACGGCTCAACGAGAACAATGCGGGAGATATTTATGACAGCCTTAAACAACTTAAAGGAAGTGCCCTTAAAGTAGCTCAAATGTTGAGCATGGAAAAAAGCATAATGCCCCAAGCGTATGTGGAAAAGTTTTCTTTGGCCCAATTTTCAGTTCCCCCATTATCGCCACCACTGGTAATTAAAACTTTTAAAAATTATTTTGGCAAACTGCCAAATGAATTATTTGATTCCTTCAACACAACTTCAGTCAACGCTGCCAGCATTGGACAAGTCCATGAGGCAGCAAAATATGGGAAAAAACTTGCTGTGAAAATCCAATATCCTGGAGTTGCCGAGAGTATAGCCTCCGACCTTGCACTTGTTAAACCAATTGCTATTAAAATGTTTAACATTAAGGGCAAAGATTCGGACAAGTATTTCAAGGAAGTTGAAGGAAAGTTAATAGAGGAAACAAATTATGTGTTGGAAATGGAACAGAGTAAGGAAATTGCTGATGCCTGCTCGTACATTCCCAACCTTTTGTTTCCTCAATATTATGAAGAATTATCCTCTGATCGAATTATTACCATGGATTTCATGCAAGGTGAACACCTTTCAGAGTTTACAGCCTATAATACCGATCAGGAGAAAGCCAATCAATTGGGACAGGCATTATGGGATTTTTATATGTTCCAAATACATAAGTTGAGAAAAGTACATGCAGATCCACATCCCGGAAATTTTTTGGTATCCAAGGAAGGTAAATTGATTGCCTTGGATTTTGGCTGTATGAAAATTATTCCCAATGATTTCTACGTTCCCTATTTTGAGTTGGCCAAACCAGAAAATATTAACGACCAGAAATTCTTCGTTTCCAAATTATATGAACTGGAAATTTTACGTGAAGACGATTCCCCAGAGGAAGCAGAATTCTTCACGGAGATGTTCCATGAATTGTTAAGTCTTTTCACCCAACCATTTCAGGTGGAAACCTTCGACTTTTCAAATAATGAATTCTTCGGAAAAATCACAGAATTGGGACAGCGTTACTCCAAAAGCACCGAACTACGCAAAATGAACGGTAACAGAGGGTCCAAACATTTTATCTATATTAATAGGACATTTTTTGGTTTGTACAACCTTATGTTCGATTTAAAAGCCGACAAAATTAAGATTAACAACTTCAATGGATTTTAATGTCTGAGTGAAGCTGAACTATTTATCCCATATAAAACAATAAATGAAAATTCTCGTAACAGGCGCCACAGGTTATATCGGTAAACGATTGATTCCTATTTTAACCCATGAAGGGCATACTGTAGTCTGCGCTGTACGGGATAAGTTAAGAGCGGATAAAAACTACCTCGATGATGAAAATATCAGTATAATCGAGGCCGATTTTTTAAAACCGGAAACTCTAAAACATATACCCAAAGATATTGATGTGGCATATTATCTTATACATTCCATGTCTAACTCTTCCAATAATTTTGAGCGCCTGGAAGCCGCTTGTGCAGCCAATTTCAAAAACTATTTTTCCACTACCAACCTTAAGCAAGTTATTTATTTAAGTGGTATAACAAACGAAGAACAACTTTCCAAACATTTACAGTCCAGAAAAAATGTCGAAGAAATTTTAGCTTCTGATTCTTACGGACTTACCGTTTTTAAGGCAGGTATCATTGTTGGATCGGGAAGCTCCTCCTTTGAGATCATTAGGGACCTGGTTGAAAAACTACCTGTAATGGTAGCGCCAAAATGGCTTAATACCAAAACCCAACCCTTGGCGATAAGGGATGTATTGGCTTTTTTATCACGGGCAAAGGGAAGGAAAGAGCTTTATAACAGCTCATATGACATTTTTGGTCCCGAAATTTTGACCTATAAGCAAATGCTCTTGGAGTTTGCAGAAACAAGGGGGCTAAAACGCTATATTTTAACAGTGCCGGTCATGACTCCAAAACTTTCTTCTTATTGGTTGTATTTTGTAACCTCCACCTCCTACAAATTGGCAACAACATTGGTGGACAGCATGGGCGTCCAAATTGTTGGAAAGCCCAGCAATATCAATGAACTCCTGGACGTACACCCTATAACCTATAAAGAGGCCGTGCAATTGGCCTTCGAAAAAATTGAACAAAATAGTATCGTATCCAGTTGGAAGGATTCCATGGTGAGCAGCGGCCGCTTAAAAAATAACCTGCACAAATACATCAATGTTCCCCAATTTGGATGTTTTAAGGATTATAAAGAACGAAAAGTGCAAAATGAACAGTCCACTATCAACAAGATTTGGTCTATTGGAGGTACCACGGGTTGGTATTACGGCAATTTCCTCTGGAAAATAAGAGGGTATCTGGATAAATTGGTGGGTGGTATTGGGTTGCGTAGAGGAAGAACCCATGTTTCCGAATTGGATGCTGGGGACGCCCTAGATTTTTGGAGAGTCATTTTTAGCGATAAAAACGAAAAAAAACTATTGCTATACGCAGAAATGAAACTTCCAGGAGAAGCTTGGTTAGAATTTAAAATTGAAAATGGACTTCTGAAACAAACCGCTACCTTTCGGCCCCGAGGGCTTGCCGGCCGTCTGTATTGGTACAGCGTGTTTCCCTTCCATGGATTAATCTTCAATGGACTTATCAATAAATTGGTGACCAATTAGAGTTCCTTTATATAGTATTAGCCTATACCACCATAAGAAAATAGAATCCAATTCTGTTTAACTTATTTTCACAATACTTAAACATTTTGTAGCTTTGAGAATAGTGCAGAAGTAATATGATTTTAGAAACCTCACATAGAAACAAAGATATTTCCCTACTTATAAATGATTTGGTTGGGAAACCTTTCAGCTTTATAAAAACTATTAAAATTAAAGGAACTGTTTCTAAAAGAATGGTTATTGAGGAATCCAGTGATAATATGAAAGATTATCTCAACAGTACTTTTGATGCAACTTATGCCAATATAGAATTACGCCCGCTGGGAATATTGGTGAGAATAATCAAAGGTACCATCAATTTTACATGGGTCATTCCATTTTATCAATTGGTTATTTACAAAGGTGACTATAGTAGTCTATATGCCCAAGGACGATTTGTTAGGTTCAGAAAAGATGGGGCCTTTGAACAGAGTAAACCTTTCCTACATAAATTGATGAGACAAAAAGCTAAATATGAGTCAAAATATGATTTTTTAAATTTCAAATGAGTTTGAGCGAAAGGGATATAGACCGTATTATTGAAATGGCCTGGGAAGACAGAACTCCATTTGAAGCCATAAGCTATCAGTTCTCTATGCGTGAGCAAGAAGTAATTAACCTTATGCGACGGGAAATGAAACCAAGTAGTTTTAAAATGTGGCGCCAACGCGTTCAAGGACGGGCCACCAAACATCAAAAATTAAGAACTTTTGTAGAAGGTCGTTTTAAATGTTCTAGACAAAAACAGATTACACATAACTCAATTTCAAAACGATAAAAGTGCTTTGACTTATGGGATGAGTACATAAGTACAGCACACTAAAAAGATATTATGAATATAGATACCTTAACCCTTAACAAAAATAACGGACATAAATTAAATGGTTTCACCCATGAGGATATCGGCGACGACCACCTCTATACAGGTTTGGAAACCCCAATGAAGCCAGATGCCTTAAAACTGTCGGACACAGAAAAAAAACAACGTATTGCATTATTATTTCAGGAGATTATGGATGTCATGGGATTGGATCTTACAGATGATTCCCTGAAAGGTACTCCTGAGCGAGTTGCCAAGATGTATATCGATGAGATTTTCTCTGGTTTAAATCCGGCAAACAAACCAAAAATAGCATTATTCGATAATAAATATCAGTACAATCAAATGTTGGTGGAAAAGAACATTACTTTCTATTCCAACTGCGAACACCACTTTGTACCCATCATTGGAAAAGCACATGTGGCCTATATCTCTTCCGGAAAAGTAATAGGCCTGTCCAAGTTGAACAGAATTGTACAGTACTATGCCAAAAGGCCTCAGGTACAGGAACGCCTTACCAATCAAATCGCAGAGGATTTGAAACGTATTTTAGGCACTGACGACGTTGCGGTAATTATAGATGCCAAACACCTTTGCGTGTCATCAAGGGGCATTAAAGATGAAACATCCGCAACTGTAACCTCCTATTATGGAGGTAAATTTAATACTCCATCAAAAGTAGCAGAATTACAAAACTATCTTAAAAATTAATATTATGGACCTCATTAACGAAGCACTGGAATTTGAACAAAGAAAACTAAAATCGCTCTCCACCAGCGACAGAATTGAAATTTCGAGGAAAGCAAAAGCGCTAATCCTGGGACTGAATGAAATTTATAAAAGCAAGAAGGATGACAAGATTATGGATATCATGAAGCGCCTGACCGCCATAAAACGTAAAGTAGAAAAAAGGCTAAAAGGCAAACATTTGGTTACCAAAATTTAATACAAAAAAACATGAAGACAATAGTCATTGTAGGAGGCAGTAAGGGAATAGGAAAAGCTATTGTTGGTAATTTGGTAGATTCCCATAAAGTAATCAATCTTAGTAGGACGCCACCGGAATATACTCACGGCAACCTAACACATTACAATGTTGATATCCTTAAGGACGATTTGCCTGAAATTACCGCACTGGATGCCATAGTGTACTGTCCCGGAAGCATCAATTTAAAACCGATTTCGCGTTTAAGTTTGGAAGACTTTAGGGAAGATTTTGAATTAAATGTTATTGGTGCCGTCAAGGCCATTCAGAAGTATTTGGAGGTATTAAAAAAAGGGCAACACCCATCAGTGTTACTTTTTAGCACTGTGGCCTCCAAATTAGGAATGCCGTACCACGCCAGTATTGCCACAGCCAAATCTGGCGTGGAAGGTTTGGTGAAATCCCTAGGTGCCGAATTGGCGCCCACGATACGTATTAATGCCATTGCACCTACGGTTACTGATACCGAATTGGCTTCAAAACTTCTGCGCAATGAAAAGATGATCGAAAATATTAAAGAACGTCATCCTTTAAAGAAATTCCTAGATCCCAAGGAAGTAGCGGGAATGGCCGAATTTCTATTGTCTGAAAAAGCATCCTCGATCTCAGGTCAAATATTTGAAATGGACTATGGAATAGTAACATTTAAAATTTAATGTATGAACCCCTTCAAAACATTTGCCGCAACCTTATTCACAAGTTCCAAACCCAAGGAAAAGATGGATCGGCAATCCATATATGATGTCAAAATAAACAGCCTAAGCGGTGCGCACATAAATTTGAAAGACTTTGAGGGAAAGTATCTCCTTTTTGTAAATGTGGCTTCAAAATGTGGCTTTACCCCCCAATACAAGCAATTACAAGAACTCCAAGATTCCTATAAAAATATTTTAGTGGTTATAGGCTTGCCCTGTAATCAATTTGGAGGCCAAGAACCAGGTAGCCCTGCAGATATTGAAACATTTTGTGAAGTAAATTATGGGGTAAAATTCTTAATGACCGAAAAGATCGATGTTAAAGGAAAAAACCAACACCCCTTATACAGATGGCTTACTAACAAAGATGTAAATGGCCATAAAAATTCTACAGTGAAATGGAATTTTCAAAAATATCTAGTGGACGAAAAGGGGAATTTGGTCGATTATTTCTTTTCCAACACCAGTCCCATGAGTTCTAAAATAACTAAATTCTTAAAAAAATAATCATGTTCGGAATATTCAAAAACAAATCCAAGGAAGAAAAACTTCAAGAAAAATACAATGGACTTATGAAGGAGTGGCATACACTTTCCAGCATCAACCGATCTGAAAGCGACAAAAAGTATGCAGAAGCCCAGGAAGTCTTAGAGGAACTTGTTGCACTGCAAAAGAATTGAGTAAACTTTTAGGTCAACTATTCACTTCATGCCCTTAAAGCATGGACCTATTCCTCTAACTTGAAATAAACAAAGATATTTTCCATTTGAACTACATCCATACCCTCTTCATACTACAACAGGCCATGAACCATATGTCTTTTTTTACTCCTGTATACCAGTTATAGATTACCCTATTGCTGCAGTTAGCTTTTTACCCCTAAATTGGCATTGTATCCGTTGCAGGCACAAAAAAAGAAAGCACCATATTACCTTCTACTGCCATTAAAATTTGTTCATTTCCCAAGCTAAAAAAAAGTGTTCCACAATCCCGAAAGAACAGTTAAGATTTAACCTCCTAATTCAACTTAGTTTATACGTTAAAATAACTTTGCGTTTTCCAACATCTCTGGATAAATCCAATAGAAATCGGATTGACATGTTATAGAAATAATAGCTATAAATAGTTTATCTTTAGTACATATAGCCCAAAACCAACCATAAAACCGGGAACAAATGAAGTATTGCTTACATTTGACCTTACTTTTTTTATCTTCCATTATTTATGCCCAAAACCTACCGGGCACAAAATTGAAGATCAAAAAGTTCCATGGCGACATCGTGCTGGACGGGGTTCTGGATGAAAATGCCTGGAAGGAAGCCGACGTAGCTGATGATTGGTATCAAAACTTTCCAGTAGATAGTTTGCCCTCCCCTTTTCAAACAGAGGCTCGGATGACTTACAACGACGAGTTTCTATATGTATCCTTTGTATGTTATGACGATGACACGCCAGATGTAGTGAGCACCCTTAGAAGGGATTTTAGTTACGCCATCAACGATAATGTTTCCTTTATATTTGGACCGTACAATGACCGTTTAAACGGGTATTTCTTTAATGTAACTGCCATAGGGGCCCAGAGAGAGGGAACTGTATCCAGTGGCGGAAATGGAGAAAACGCCTTCAATATATATTGGGACAATAAATGGTACTCCAAGGTTGTTAGATACGAGGACAAGTGGATTGCCGAATTGGCAATCCCGTTCAAAAGTTTTAAATACAAGAGTGATGTTAAGGAATGGAACGTTACTTTTGATCGTCTAGATAAAAAACGGAATATAAAGTCCGCTTGGGTACGTACACCACGACAATTCTATACCGGTACCTTTGCCTATGCGGGGCAGCTTGTTTGGGAGGGTCCTATTCCCAAAGCCAGTTCCAACATTTCACTTATCCCTTATATCTCTGGAGGTGCATTCGAAGATAGGGAGGTAGACCCAACAGATTCCTCAACAGAACTACAGACTGGATTCGATGCCAAAGTAAGCATTAGCCCATCAATGAATTTAGACCTTACGGTGAATCCCGATTTCTCCCAAATAGAAGTCGATGAACAAATACTAAATTTATCAAGGTTCGAATTTAGGTTCCCGGAACGCAGACAATTTTTCCTAGAAAATAGCGACCTTTTTGACAATGCCGGTTTTGATTCGGCCAGACCCTTTTTCTCCAGACGTATCGGCATAATCCAGGATTCTACCGGAATTCCCCAGAAAGTACCTATAATGTATGGGGCTAGACTTAGTGGAACTATAAACGAAAAATGGCGCTTAGGGGTCATGAATATGCATACAAAGAAAATGTTGGAATTGGGATTACCTGCCCAAAACTATACCGTGGCCACGGTTCAAAGAATGTTTCACGAACAATCCAGTTTTTCCATGACCTTTGTCAACAAAGAAAGTTTGGGGGTAACGGAAAGTGATTCCCTGAAATATTACCACCCTAGTATTTTTGGCAGACCTACCTTGGAAGATCGCCTTAGGCCCAACACTTACAATAGGGTCCTTGATGCCGATTTAGTACTGAGAAGTAAGGATAACAGGTGGTACCACAGTTCGTTCCTGGCACAATCCTTCGACAATAGAAACAAAGCCAAGACCATGTCCGGCTCAGCCTTCTTTCAATATTCCGACCGTAGTCTTTTGGCTAATTTGGGAGCCTTCTTTGTTGATAAAAACTTTAATGCCGAAGTTGGTTATGTACCGGGAAGTATGGTATATCCAGGACAAATGGGCTATTATTCCGAAGTAGCCTACAAAATTTACCCTGAGAACAACAGTTTACTTTATTCAGGGCCCCAAGCCAGAATAAATGACACCTATTTACCTAATGGTAATTTGGTAGACAGGGAATTTGCCATAGGCTACGTATTCGATTTCAAGAATTCTGCAAACCTAACCTTCGATTTAGCCCATATTTTTCAACAATTGACCTTTGATTTTAATCCTGTAAACAATGTGAAATCCAGGAAATTTTTGGAAGGCGAGGAATATCGCTGGAATACTATTTCTGCTTCCTATCAAAGTAACACGGTGAAGAAAATGAATTTCCTATTAAATTCAACTTATGGCGGATTTTACAATGGCACCAATCTAAATATATCCGGGCAGCTGGATATGCGCTTTCAACCCTACGTAAATATTGCCATGCGTTTTGACTATAATAATCTTAAATTGGATGAAGATTATGGTGAAGCAGAGTTATTTCTTCTAGGACCAAAGCTGGATGTTACCTTTACGGATAAGCTGTTCTTTACGGGTTATTACCAGTACAATAATTTAACGGACAACATGAATTTGAATGCTAGGTTTCAATGGCGATATAAACCGGCTTCAGATTTCTATATCGTTTATACCGAAAATTATTTCCCTTCCAATTTTACGAGCAAGAATAGGGCTTTGGTATTTAAACTTACCTATTGGATAAATCTTTAAGCTGCCTATTTTCTTTCTCTATTATTTCCTGCTAAAAATATGATGTTGGGTTGCTGTAAAATAATCACAGAAAATTTGGTTTAAGTTATTGCCTTTTGTACTTGCCTTCACTCCCAAACTTGGAAAGATTTCTATGATATTCCGAGAAATTCTTTTCACCGATTGAACTGCTACATTGTGTATTTCTTCCATATAATCAGTACCAATCACCCTTTTTTCATCAATCCTTTTCTCAATTTCATTGGCGTAAGAGAATATTTTTTGATCGGACTCCAAAATAGTATTTTCCAAAGCGTTCAACTTCCCTTTGCCCATATCTGAACCGGCTTCTTCCATTAAATGTTCAGATATTCCAATATAATTTATCCATAAAGTTAAATCGGCAAATAGGGCAAAGGGAATTTTAAAAATAGGGTGAGGCAAATAGCAATCATTATAGCTGAAACTACAGCTCTTATGGGCCATATAATCTGCTACAGCAAAAGAATGGGTAGCGGTAGCTTTTAACCCCATGGTATTCCAATCTTCAATTACCTGTACTGCTTCTTTAGGAATTACAAATGACTGCACCCTAGGCGACCCGTCATTATTCCGCAATTTGATCCCGTTTTCCACAATTTCCGCGTTCAATGTGAAATGTGTGAGGTAGGGAGCGCCAGTGGCATAGCGCCATTTTCCCGAAATTCTGAAATAATCACCAACTATTTCAGCCTTTCCAAAAACCCCTCCACTTCCTCCTAAACAAGGGGAAACTCCAGCCGTCATAAAAATTTCCTGAGCTTTAATTGGCTGTAAATTGCCTATAAAATAATTGGCCCCACTACATAGTGTGATGGTCCATCCCAAGCTGGCATCAATCTTGGCCAATTCCCTAAGCCGGGCCAATCCCGCTGTTAGGGATAGTTCCAATCCACCATAAGTTTTAGGGACCCATATGTTCCATAGGTTTTCATTTATGATCCAATCCAAAACATCTTGTGGAAATACATCGACTTCCCAATTTATTCTACTATGCTTGTGCAGGCTGTCTACTAATGTCATCTATAATTAATTTTCTCCATTTAAAATATCCCGAGGTTCCCACTATAAACAAGAAAATGGTGAGGCCTGCATAAATGTACAGTTCTTTGTAAAAGAGCAAGGGAATTGAAATTATATTACTAATATTTAAGTAGATCCAATTCTCCATTTTTCTTTTGGCCATGAGCCACATCCCGGCCCAGGCAAAGGCACTAACAGCCGCATCCCAGATAGGAACATCCGAATTGGTATGAAATCTTAGCCAGTAGACCATAAGTGCAAAACAGGCGATCACAATCCCAACTGCCTTTATTTGTTCTGCCTTATTCGAGTAAGTAATAGGAGTTTCTTCTTTTTGACTACCATACTTCCAATAAAGCCAACCATAGATACTCATAAGCAAATAGTATAGATGAAGTATAATATCCGCATACAGTTTTGTTTGGTATAGGACCCAAATACCAATTAAAATGGAAACAATTCCAAATAAATAATTATGGATATTATTATTCCTTGCCAATAGCACTTGGGCTACTCCAAGGACTGTTCCAATTGCCTGTAACCATGTAAGCTGTGTGAAAAAATTCTCCATCGATTCCCTAACTTTAATTTATGAAATGGGAAGATGAAGAAAGTAGTGATTTGCAATGGTGCAACATCGAACTAAAATCCCTACGCCGGCATTATCCGGATCAGGTTCGGAGTTAAAACTCCTGGGTATCATCTCAGCCTGCCCATATTGGCAAGCACCCCATTTCAAAGACAAAGCTAAAACTAATTTGCGATTTGCACTCCGTTTTTGGATATGTATTTAAAAAAAAGATTGTTTAAAGCCGGATAGCCATACTCGAAAGTAAAAGTATAACCATAAAATAGGTCTGTCATCCAGGTTAAGATGGTGAATATCTAATCCTTCTTCACCAAAGTATTCAACACCAAGGCCGAAATGATCATAAATAGTCCAATAAAACTATAAATAGTGTAGGACTCATTGAACCATAAAACACCAATGGAAATTGTAAAAATTACCTCAATGTATTTTAAGGGAGCAACCAGGTTTGTTTTTGCAATTTGAAATGCCTTGGTCATATATATTTGCCCCATGAAACCAAATACACCTAACAATAGTAAAAACATCCATTCGTAACCTATAGGCCTAACCCAAACAGCTATAGCCAAAAGTCCGCCAATTACGGTCCCTACGAACATAAAATAATTTACTACAACTGCAGGGTGATCGGAAACCCCTATTTTTCTAATAACCACATAAACCATTCCACTAAAAACAGAGGCGGTTAAGATGAGGGTCAGCCCTATAGTATTAATATTGCCATCAAACCCTTTTAAAACCAGTACCCCTGCAAAGGCTGTCAGGAAGAAAAGCCATTGAATATTTTTCAACTTTTCCCTTAACAAGAAAACCGCAAAAACAGCAGCAAAAATAGGGGCTATATACCTTAATGAAACTGCAGTACCAACATTCAAGTATTTTAAGGAAAAAAAGAACAAACTCATAGCCGTTAGGCCCAACACAGCTCTTAACAACATAAGTCTTCTCTTGATACCAAATATGGGAATCCCCTTGACCAAAATATAGGTTGTTGCCAACACCAAGGAACCAAAACATCTAAAGAATACAATTTGAAATGTTGGGATCCGGTTTAAATACTTCACGGATACATTCATCAACGCAAATGAAAAGGTACTGATGGTCATAAAAAGCAATGCTTTTTTAAAATCCAGTCCGGAAGATTTACTCCATTTAATATGTAACAAAATAGCGTTGTTGTTTTGCCAAGGCCAATATTTATTGACCCAAAAGCGCTAAGGTATAAAAACCTCGCCCATACTTCCTTTAAGAACAGTATGAATTGCCCTAATTTGATGAATTTCATGATGTTTAACCGGACACAGTCGCAAGGGTTGGTGAAATTAATTAGCTGTGTTTGGTTCTTATGATAATCCGATACTGGGTGGGGGCTGTAAGGATTTTTGTTAAAGGTGCCTCTTGAAAATAAAACAAATTCCCTTCCTCTTAGTTTTACCTGAAACTACCCAGTCCTATGCTTTCCACAAGCTGACTTAGGTTTAATTCGATTTGAAAGTTATTTTAGCATGATTTTCCTTCTATAAGTAAAACGTCTTTCCCATTTCCTTACAATTCAGCACAGTACAGGACAGTATTGTTTTCAACATATCCTACCTTGTTTTCGAAATATTCCTCAATAACGTCCATCTATATGAAAAATACACTCACACTAGCCAGTTTATTAACACTGGTAGTCCTTTGTTTTACCTCTACTCAAGGTATGGCACAAGAAACCCTAAAAACTGTTTCATCAGAAGAATTTAAAAGCCCCCCTAATAGCGCCAAACCCCGTGTATGGTGGCATTGGATGAATGGCAACATTACCAAAGCAGGCATTAAAAAAGATTTGGAATGGATGGAAGACACTGGTATCGGAGGCTTTCAAAATTTCGACGCCAACCTCCTAACCCCAGTAGTTGTGTCCAATAAACTAGTATTTATGACGCCAGGATGGAAAGAGGCTTTTAAGTACACTACCGATCTCGCTATCGAAAAAAAACTGGAAATGGCCATAGCTGGTTCACCTGGCTGGAGTGTTACCGGCGGACCTTGGGTTGAACCAAAAGACGGTATGAAAAAATATGTATGGTCCGAACTTACGGTAAAGGGAGGACAGACCTACAGAGGACGAATTCCTGAACCTCCCCAAACCACAGGGGTTTTCCAAAACGATATGGCCCCGAGGGAAGATATTGGTGGGAATACTTTGGAAGCGCTTCCAAAATATTATCAGGATGTAGCAGTTATTGCCTATCGGATACCTGACTCGGAAAAAACTCTGGATGGTTTAAAGCCAAAAGTATCTTCAAGCGGTGGAGATTTTAATCTAACCGATCTTACGGATGGAGACCTCCGAACAGGCACTTATCTTCCTCCTGAAGAAGTTGGGGAGGATATGTGGATCCAGTATGAATTTGAAACACCACAAACATTTCAATCCCTTGCAGTTGTCGGGGCAAACCACAATCAATTGGAACAATTCAGGGGCAGTCCTGAAAATAGGAGCCTTAAGATTAGTAATGATGGTATAAATTTTAGTGAAATAACCCGGATCCATGGTAGTCTGGTGCCACAAACCACGGTAAGTTTCCCTCCTACAACTGCCAAATATTTCAGATTTGCCTATGAGACCTTGGCGGGACAGGTAACTGGATTAGCGGCAATGATGGGAGGGGCGGCCGAAGTACCAAAACCAGATGGTGTACAGGTAGCCGAATTTATATTGTACAACACCCCACGAATAGACAAAATTGAGGATAAAGCCGGGTTTTCTCCATGGAAGGAAGGTACAACATCCTTTATGCCCAAGGATTCAGGAGTAATAGCTACCGAAGATATCATTGATTTAACTTCAAAAATGAAAACGGATGGAAGTTTGGAATGGAAAGTTCCCAATGGAAATTGGTCAATTATTCGTTTTGGTTATTCTTTGACTGGACGTCAAAATCACCCAGCATCACCAGAGGCCACAGGGCTGGAAGTGGATAAATTAGATCCAATGGCCGTTAAAAGGTATATCAATACTTACCTAGATATGTACAGGGATGCAACTGATAGGCAGATGGGAGATAAAGGGTTGGGGTATATGATTTTGGATAGCTACGAAGCCGGACACATGAACTGGACAAAAAATCTGCCCGAGGAATTTCAGAAAAAAAGAGGCTATTCCATTCAAACTTGGATTCCAGCCTTAACCGGTCGCATTGTAAAAAGTGCCGAAGCCAGTGATAAATTCTTATGGGATTTCCGTAAGACCATTGGGGAAATGATTGCAGAAAACCATTACGATGTTATTGGGGACGAATTACATAAACGCGGTATGAAACAATATACCGAATCCCATGAAGGCGGACGCATCTATTTGGCAGATGGCATGGATGTTAAACGCAATGCCGATATCCCTATGTCCGCCATGTGGACGCCAGGAAGTTTGGCTGGAGGAAATGACGAGGAGGTACGGAGCGAGGCCGACATACGGGAATCTGCCTCTGTGGCCCATATTTATGGAAAAGCCTTTGTAGCCGCGGAATCCATGACTTCAATAGGAAAGCCTTTTCAAGAACATCCTGAGAGGTTAAAACGGACTGCCGATCTTGAAATGGCCAGTGGGCTCAATCGTTTTGTAATCCACACATCGGTGCATCAGCCTTTGGAAACACCCCCCGGATTTTCACTAGGCCCTTTCGGACAATACTTTACGCGTCACGAAACCTGGTCCGGAGCTGGTGCTAAAGCATGGATAACTTACCTTGGCCGCAGCTCCTATTTGCTACAACAGGGTAAAAATGTAGCGGATATCCTTTATTATTATGGGGAAAATACCAACATCACTTGGGTAAGCAGGGAAAAACTTCCGGAAATACCACAAGGTTTGGAATTTGATTATGTCAACGCATCCATCTTAAAAGAGGATATTAAAGCTGAAGCAGGAAACCTTTTGGCCCCGAGCGGCAATACCTACAAAGTGCTGATGTTGGATAAAAGCGCTAAAGAAATGACACTTTCCACGCTCAATAAAATAAGGGAATTACAGAATGCTGGTGTAAAAGTAACAGGGAAAATACCAGAAAACTCCCCTAGTTTGTCCGATGATCTTGATGAGTTTCATAAACTGGCAGACGAGGTGGAATCAAAAATGGCCAGTTTAGAAAGTCTTAACTTAGTTCCCGATGTTCAAATAAGTGGTACCGACCATAAAATACTGTTCAGACACCGAAGGGATAATGAAACCGATATATATTGGTTAAACAACAGGAGTGATAATCCTGCAACAGCAACCGTAAGCTTCAATGTCAGTGGTAAAACCCCAAATCTTTGGAATGCGGAAACCGGAGAAATAAGTCCCCTGGGGTATCAATTTAAAGAAGGGAGAACTTTGGTGCCTTTGGATTTCAAATCATGGGATGCCGTTTTTGTGGTCTTTCAAGACCAAACCACCGAACAAAGTCTATCGTTGAGCAGGCCGGTCAAACTGACCGAAAGAATTCTTTCCGGCACATGGACCTTGGATATTGATGAAAAATCCAAAGAACTCTTACAGTTAAAATCATGGACCGATTCCGAAGACACCAAATACTTTAGTGGAACTGCCCTGTACACACAGACCTTTAACCAAAAGAAAAGAATAAAGGAAGGTGAAAAGTATGTCCTACAATTTCATAGAATAAATAATATTGCCGAAGTTGTTTTGAACGGTAAGAACTTAGGGGCCATTTGGAAAAAACCATATGAAATTGATATCACATCAGCTTTGAAAAAGGGCAATAACGAACTGCAAATAAGTGTCACTAATACATGGGTAAATAGGCTTATTGGTGATGCACAGCCCGATGTTCAAGAGAAAATGACCTTTACTACTATGCCGTTTTATAAAAAGGACGCTGACCTTCCCCCATCTGGGTTGATCGGACCTATAAAAATGGTGGTGTATGCCGAGAAATAAAAACAAACCAATTAAGAGGTAGCCCACAATGAAAACCATCAGGTCTGGTTTGTTTTCATTTGAAACGGCTTTAGTTAGACAATGA